>ERZ780226.270-NODE-270-length-51724-cov-9.259827_pt1 | contig 51724 bp, 43 predicted proteins | sample MGYA00511165_ERZ780226 | MGnify/ENA primary metagenome ERZ780226 (study PRJEB29588, sample SAMEA2152373) | human gut metagenome | biome: human gut; feature: human-associated habitat; material: faeces | place: Denmark | collected 2008/2010 ...
ACATGGACGGGCAGCCGCCCGCCATATTTGTCGTCGGCCCGGTCGCACAAAAGGTTGATAAGCTGGCTTTGCACCATTGCCAGAATGAAATTAAAGGTCGTGTCCGTGTCCGACATAATCAGGAACAGGGCTGTTTTTTGATCCCCGATGGTGTCAAGTTCCAGTTCGTCGTCCTCCATCAGCTCCCGCACTTCCCGGATGTCAAAGGGCGCTAATCTGGCTCCGCAGCTTATCAAGATGGAGCTGCGGGTCTTGCCCGCCGACAGCAGGAATTTACGGTACTGGCGCACCGCAAAGTGTTCCGGGTCTTTTTCTTCCAGCCGTTCAAACATCTGGTCTACCGGGGATTGAAATTCCGGGTCGTCCTCGCGGGCTTCGCTGGCGTTTATCATTTCAAGCAGCGTGGTGAAATTCATTTCATCGTCCGGCGCTTCGTACCAGATATAGCCAATGAGGGCCGAATACAGCAGGCGTTCCGATTTGATCCAAAAATCCTCGGCGCTCTTTTCGCCCTCGCCCTTGGTGTTGCAGATCAGCGTGTTTACCAGCTTCAAAATGTCCTTTTCCGAATGGATGTAGCGAAACGGGTTGTAGCGCATACTCTTGGAAAAGTTAATGGTATTCAGCACTTTTACCCGGTAGCCGCACCGCACAAGGAGCTGGCCCACCTCGCCGATCAGACTTCCTTTCGGGTCAGTAATCACGAATGAGGTTGGGTAGTCCTTGGACACGCACTGCATGAGGTTGGGCTTCACAAAGAACCGGGTCTTGCCGCTGCCGGAACCGCCGATCACCAGCACATTTTTGTTCCGGGCGGTCTTGGGGTCTTTGGGCCGGTTGTTCATGGTGAGGCGTTCCGTCTGGGTCAGGAGGATGTTGTTGTCAAACACCGGGTCGATGTACGGGGCTATATCTTTGGGGCCTCCCCAACGGGCGCTGCCGTACTCGACGCCCCGGCGGTATTTCTTGGCGTTCTTGCTCTTGCAGTACACCATCAGCCGCAGTGCCACTGCACCGGCCACGCCCACCGCCAGATCGAACAGGTGGAAGCTGGGGGCGGCACTTTCAAAGGCAAGGGAAAAGCCGTCCGCAAGGTGCAATAGCTTTTCCGACAAGTCCGCCCCAGCCGCCAGCCGGTAGGTCTGTCCCAGCTTGCCGAACAGGTAAACAAACAGCAGGTAGGGCAGGTTAGCGATTATCAGCTTTTTCATTTCCGGCTTCATCGTGACAGCCCCCTTTCCTTGATTTTCTCCTTGGCCTGCTGGCTACTTCTGGCCGCTGCCTTTTCTTTCAGGACGGCAAGGGTCTTTCGGATGGAGGGGCGTTCCTGCTGTTTGAGCTTCTTGGCCGTAAACTCCTTAAACGCCTGTTCCAGATTGTCCGCCTGCTTGGATTTGAAGATCACGATATACCGGGGCGGATGGGTAGTGCGGTCTTTCCGCAGGGTAAAATCAATGTCGTATTTCTTGGCGCAGGGCTTAAATAAGCCAATGTTGGCGTCGGTGATCTCAATGTTGGACAGGGCGGAACCGTCCTTTTTGAGCTGCCGTAAGTTCTGCTGTCCGTGACGGGCCTTGCCCGTCCCTTTCTGCCGGGCGGCCAGATATTTTTGGATGGCCGCTTGCAGCACTTGGGCGGTGAGCTTGCCCGTCTTAACCGCTAACGCTATGGTTTTCTGGTCTACTTCTTCCTGCAACTGCTATCCCTCCTTTGGAAAGTCAGCAGGCAGGCGGATGGCTTAAATCCGCACCCGCAGGCCGGAGAGGTCGTCGGCATGGATTCCCACCAGATACCAGTTCTCGGCCATTTCAATGCGGGTCGGCCTCCATCTGCCGCCCACCATCACATCAAAAGTTTCTCCGCAGTGCAGGCCGCCGTAATAGTCCGCAAGGTCAAAGCGGATGTCGTAGCGGTCTGTCTGCTCGTCAAAAATCAAAGCACCCTGTTTCATAGGGTCGGCCTCCTTTCTCGTCGTCACAAGCTCCATATCGCTTGTTTCCACGCAAGCGTGAAAAGCTCGCTCATTTCGCTGTTCCTCCTCTCCCCACAAAATCACCGATTTTGCGGGGTTCCCCAACTGCCTGTGTTCATGTCGTGGGCCACCAGCGCCGTGTAATAGCCGTTGATGGTGCTTGGGGCGTTGAACAGAACCGCCAACAGGTATTTTTTGATGTTCCGTATTTCCGTGGTGTTTTTGCTGATACAGTCAAAGACAAACTCAATGTGAGAACTGTTCAGCTTCATCAGCTTGGATTTCACCAGCTCGGCGGGGTAATCGTCCCCGGCAATGCGGATGGTCTTTCGGGCGCTGCATACGGTTTCCACCAGCAAGTCCACGATCTCGTCCAGCATATCCCGGTCAATCCCCTTGGCGTACTGGCAAAGGTGTTCATACTCGATGTTGTCCTTGATGATCTCCCGATAAATCTCTACGGCGCTCTGTGATTTCGCTCCCGTTCCTTTCCGTTCCGGCGGCGCAGCCGCTTCTTCCCCCAAAGGAGAGGGAGGGGAAAGGATAGGAATGGAATCGGTATTTGATCCATCCGTAATTGATTTCTCTTTACTTGATCTATCTTTATTTAATTGCGTTGGTTTTTCCTGCGTAGGCTTTTCCTGCGTTGGATTATCCAATGTTGGATTTTCCAATGTAGGTAAATCCGACACAGGCTGGGGCTGTTCGTAAATGATGTAATCCGCTCCGCGCAGGCGGCCTTGGCTGTCACGCTCACGGGAACGCACGATATAGCCCGCCTGTTCCAGCTCCCGGACAGCCGCCCGGATCGCGTCGATCTGTTCCCGGTTGATAAGGGACAAGCCTTTCAGCGTAAAGTCCCAATCCTCCGGCAAGGACAGCATTTGCGACAGCAGGCCCTTGGCTTTCAGGGACAAGTCCTTGTTCCGCAGGTGGTGGTTAGACATCACCGTGTAGCCCCGGTTTTTCTCCACTCGAAAAACTGCCATCTCGTCGTCCACTCCTTTCACTTGAAATTTCACCGCGCCGTCAAGGGCGGTGCGCTTGCCCGGCTGGTAGGGACATTCCTCATACACACAAAACTGGTACTTCCAGTGCGGGCGGTAGAAACGGCAGGTGCCGCAGTCCTCCGGCGCTCCGGCCTCGCCGCTGTCAAAATGATCTGCGCCCGGCCTCGTCTGCATGAGCTGTTCAAAGGCCCGGTCGCTGCCGGAAGTAAAGTACATAGGCGGTCGCCTCCTTTCTGGTTTTGGGCGCAAAAAAAGCGGCGTCCTGATCTCCCCAAAGGGGAAAAGAGAACGCCGCTGTCTGCGGTGTCGTATTCAATTTTCGATGTGTCACTATTTGGGCGGTGGGCTTCACGGGAGGAAGAAGCGTGTCAAAGCTCAATCCGAAAGTAGTAAATCGGTAGTAAATTCAGTTCTTATATCCCGTGAAATGCCCGTATTTCCGGGCTTTTTGGAGATAATCAGAGTTGTTATCGTAAGCTTCATCATTAGGCTCCTTTATCTTCTTTCCTGCTATTCAAGCTGTAATTCAGCCAGCACCTACCACATTACACCGTCAGGTGGGATGATCCATGTAAGGATTCTATTCTTATTACCTTCCCTTTCCACTACATATTGCAGCGTGACCAGTTCCCCTGCCTCATCGATCCGGTATATTATTCCATCATTATATTTCTTCTCTGTATTATCCAGCAGATACAGATACTTCTCATCCACATAGAACTGGCCTGACATATCATATTCTTCTTCATGCGCTACAACAATATAATCCTCCGACATTTCACTAAAGTGATCCAGATATTCATCTTGTGAGAATATATTTTTTATATCGTCCGCACTTATATCCAGATCCTTAAGTTTCAGAAGTTCACCTGTATGCAGATCAAATGTACAGCCATAATAATTAGTACTCCCTCGTTGTGTTCGGAATTCTTTAATCTGTAAGATACTTAAAATATCATCATCCATATACATAATCCTGCTTTCTATGTTATATAAGCACGGACATTCATATTCTACTATATGCTCATCACCAAACATTGCACGCATCTCACCCACTAACTCTAAAAAGAATTCCAAGGCACTGTCACAATCTCCCGAATAGTCTAATAACCTTCCCTTCTTTCCTGTAAACCAGTTCTGTTCTTCTTCTTCAAAAAATTCTGTGATTTTCTCTGCTACAGCGGTATCTCCAGAAACAACCGGTCTGTCATAATAAATAATGGCTATCGTCACTCCGTCCTCATTAACCAGTGAACGGTCTGTACGCTCTATGGTAACTTCCAACTCAGAATTACTTCGCGTTCTTCTGCTCCTCCACTGCTCATCTGTCTCCAGACATTCGGTCTCTTCCTTTATCTCCTCTTCTGCTTCCGATGAACTTTCTACATCCTGTATGGAATCTTCCTGCGGATCTTCTATGAAATCTTCTATTGAGTCTTCTATTGAATCTTCTATATATACCTGTTCCTCTGTAGTCTCCGTTTCAACAGGCTGCTCCGGCACAACATCGTTTTTATCTACATCCGGTCTTCCACATGCACTTAATGTAATGAATAAGGTAACCAGCATTAATACGGTATAATGTTTTTTCATTTTCTTACTCCTTGCTTTCACTCTTTCTGTTCAATCTGTATTTGACAGGTTATCTTCGTATCTTCTATCTGTCTTTGCTGTTCTCGAAGTTCATCCCGCAGATCCTCTTCCACTTCACTGTCCTGCGATTTAGCCAGCACCTACCACAATGCGCCGTCTTTCGTGATCCATGTAAGGATTCTATTCTTATTACCTTCCCTTTCCACTACATATCGCAGCGTGACCAGTTCCCCTGCCTCATCGATCCGGTATATTATTCCATCATTATATTTCTTCTCTGTATTATCCAGCAGATACAGATACTTCTCATCCACATAGAACTGGCCTGACATATCATATTCTTCTTCATGCGCTACAACAATATAATCCTCCGACATTTCACTAAAGTGATCCAGATATTCATCTTGTGAGAATATATTTTTTATATCGTCCGCACTTATATCCAGATCCTTAAGTTTCAGAAGTTCACCTGTATGCAGATCAAATGTACAGCCATAATAATTAGTACTCCCTCGTTGTGTTCGGAATTCTTTAATCTGTAAGATACTTAAAATATCATCATCCATATACATAATCCTGCTTTCTATGTTATATAAGCACGGACATTCATATTCTACTATATGCTCATCACCAAACATTGCACGCATCTCACCCACTAACTCTAAAAAGAATTCCAAGGCACTGTCACAATCTCCCGAATAGTCTAATAACCTTCCCTTCTTTCCTGTAAACCAGTTCTGTTCTTCTTCTTCAAAAAATTCTGTGATTTTCTCTGCTACAGCGGTATCTCCAGAAACAACCGGTCTGTCATAATAAATAATGGCTATCGTCACTCCGTCCTCATTAACCAGTGAACGGTCTGTACGCTCTATGGTAACTTCCAGCTCAGAATTACTTCGCGTTCTTCTGCCCCTCCACTGCTCATCTGTCTCCAGCCACTCTGTCTCTTCCTTTATCTCCTCTTCTGATTCGGCTTCCGATGAACTTTCTGCATCCTGTATGGAATCTTCCTGCGAATCTTCTATGAAATCTTCTATTGAGTCTTCTATTGAGTCTTCTATTGAATCTTCTATATATACCTGTTCCTCTGCAGCCTCCGTTTCAACAGGCAGCTCCGGCACAGCATCATTTTTATCCACATCCGGTCTTCCACATGCACTTAATGTAATCAATAATGTAACCAGCATTAATACGGTATAATGTTTTTTCATTTTCTTATTCCTTGATTTCGCTCTTTCTGTTCAAGCTGTATTTGACAGGTTATCTTCATATCTTCTATCTGTCTTTGCTGTTCTCGAAGTTCATCCCGCAGCTCCTCTTCCACTTCACTTTCCTGCAATCCAGCTACTCTTGCATCTGAACTGTGTATCAAAAAGCTCCAAGACATATCATTACCCTTGATCTCCATCAAAATGCTTTCTTTTTCTACTTCTTCACAATTACTTCATAACTCTGGCATGTGCTTAACCTCCACAATAAACATACTAATCTATGATCTCTGAATGGATTCTGTTCTTATGATCTTCCCTCTTCACCTTGCATCGCAGCTTGACCGGCTCTCCCGTCTCATCAACCCGATATATCATCCCATCACGATAACGCTTCGTTGTATTATCCAGCAGGTATAGATACTTCTCATCTACACAAAATTGATATGCCATATTAATTTCTTTCCCATCAATTGAAACAATATAATCATCTGATAATACATTATAGGCATCCGGATATCCCACTTTGGATAATATGTTTTCCATATCCCCTACACTAATGTCCACAAGATCTGTAAGCTTCAAAAGCTCTCCCGTATTCAGATCAAATGTACATCCAAAATATCTCCATCCACCTCGTTCTGTGCGTGTTTCTTCCACCTGCAATATACTCAGAATATTCTCATCCATATACATAATTCTAGCCTCTACGCTATATAAGCACAGCCATTCTGCCACGTCCTCATCACCATATCGTTCTCTCATTTTTTCTATGTCTTCACAAATAATATCAAGAACATTTATTTCCGGACATTCTTCCAGATCATTTCCGGGAATGTGTAATAACCTTCCTCTTCCTGCAAACCAATCCTGCTCCTCATCTTCAAAAAATTGCGTGATTTTCTCTGCTGCAACAGTATCCCCTGAAACAACCGGTCTGTCATAATAAATACTGGCTATGGTCAATCCATCCTCATTGACCATAGACCGGTCCGTACGTTCTATGGTTACTTGCAAGGTAGAATTACTTTTTGTTCGTCTATTTTTCCATTGTTCGTCTGTCTCTGTCCATTCTATATCTTTCTTTATCTTCACTTCTGGATCCGATGAGATTTCTGAATTCTGTATTGAATCTTCTATAGATGCTCGTGTCTTAGCAGCTACTACTTCAACGGTTTGTTCTATTCTTTCTAACGTAACATCCTTTATTCTTATATCCGATTTTTCACATGCACTTAATGTAATAAGCAATATAATCATAATTAATGCTGTTCTATACTTTGCCATTTTATTGCTCCCTTGAACATTATCTTAAATATTTTCATTTATAATTTCCACAATAGTTTTCGCTACTTCTTCACGTTTAGATTTGTTTGAGCTCAATTTATCAGGTCTTTCTATTGCATCGCAAAAGTAATCAGTAGCTTCCTTAATATCGGTAATCTTCTTAAAATCTATAAAATCATTCTGGCACCCACCTTCGGTCAATTCATATACCAAATACTCCAGTTGGGTATCCATATCTCCAAAGTATGATACATCGCCCTTACTAACCGCATAATCATATAATCCTCTTTTTCTACTCCAATGTGTCCATTGAACTAGCCCCCATCCAGTTCCATCATTTTCTATTGAATCAATATTTCTTTTTATATATTCTGGTTGATACAAATCCTCATCATCTTCTTGTGATATTAACGGACTAAATTGGCTCTCCACATACATATTTCCCATTATCGCTGCTACCTGAAAATCCTCTATCTGCAGATTTTCCTTTAAATACCCTGCTATATAATTAATCTTTATGTCTTTGTTTGCAAATGCCCTGTTCATAACGGTTGTACCAACCTCTTGTGGAGGCACTTCATACATTGATTCACCACTAACGTTACATAGCTGATACTTTCCATCTTCTATCCTAACAAAAGAGCAGTCACAACATTTTCCCAGAATAAACAAATTAATTTCCTGTCTTTGCAGATCACTGATTCCCTGTATAGAGTAATCCTTCGTATATTCCTGTATCTCACTGACCAGTTTTTCTCCATACATACCCTGAAATGCTTCCAGTGAAACGCCAAGTTCACATGCAAAATAATATTCCATAAATATATCTTTTTCTTCCAGTCTTTGTACCGCTTCCGAAATCTCTATCTTCCATTTTTCCCCAGAAAGTTTTCCCTGTCCGGTAATATAGAACATGGCATCATTAATGGCACAATCAATAGCATCCAATAATGCACTGATTTCCTGAAATAGTCCAGAAGTTTCGTCTGCTTTATCAAACAACATCTGGAGTTTCGTTTTCAACAGATCCAATTCTTCTTCTGTCTGTTTCAGCAGCTTCTGATATTGTACAATCTGATATGCAATACTGGATATTATGGCTGGTTTCAAAAAGTTCTCAATAACCTGCATACTCTGATACATCCTAATCATGAATTCATAATATTCACATTCTTCCGTCAGATTTTTGATCTGCATAAACAATTCATCCTCATCCAGATCCTCTGCTCCATCCATACTTGCTTCTAATGAATCCAGATCTTTTTCCACTAAGGTCTGGGCTGCCCACATTCCCTGTACAATACACTGATGTGTTTCCTGTATTCTCTCCTTTGCCCGGTTCCACGATTGAGACTGCAGGGCTTCATTCCCCGAAAATCCCAGAACAGCCTGCATCACTCCCGAATAGCCATCCCTCATGTTATTCAGTTCAGATCGGATCTGTTGTACTCCGCTTTCCATTTCCGATGGTCTCAAAACTAATCCCATAAGTATTCCTCAACTTCTCCCTCTCCTGGTATCGTTTACCTCACTCCATCTGAGTACTGTGCACGCATAATCTGCATACACAGTACTCCCATGTGTTACATCTGCCCAGCCATACCGGTATCGGTATCCTGGAAGTTTGTAGAAATCTGATTCATCTGAGTAACCATATCGCTGATCAGTTCAACGGTTTCTTTTAATCCCGGTTCCAGATCAAAGTACTGCTCTACATACTTGGTTCCGGTCTCAGCCTGCCAGATTTCCGGAAGTGCATTTACGATAGATGTGATCTTTTCAATGCACTCGCTCATTGCGTCTCCCTCTGCCTGAAGCTTCGCTGCCTCTGCTGCTAATGCTTCATAGTCAATCATCAATGCTGCCATTTTCTCCCTCCTTTCCTTTAAACCTCATAAGGTTCTTCCTTCTTATGAAAGTGATATTTAACTGTTGAAATAACAATTATCACACAGATCATACTCATTATCACGGTTACTATTTTTTCAATATCCTTATCCTGATACTCCTTTATCGATACACTGTCCTTTTCCTGTTTAACCGTATCTTCAACATATGGCTGCACGTTTTCCGATTTGTCTTCAATGTCACGATATCCAACAGGATTCGCCATAAACTCATAGGCCTGCCGGTACTCCAGACTTCCAAGCCTTGTATATGGTAGTTTTTTCGAAAAATCAAGTAATATCTCCTGATTTTCAACGCTGTTACTATGCTTAATCTGTTTTAATTCCTCAAGTCCCTTTTCCACTGCCTGGTCAGAATCTTCTTTTGCCTGTACAACATTGTCCTGCATGGTATCCAGATCGGCTCTTGTTGCTTCATATACATCACGTACATATTCCTCCTGCTGGATATCTGTCTCTATTATTGCTTTATATAACTCTGTACCATTTTCATACATTTCTCCTGTCAATCCCTGAATCTCTTCATGATTGATATATTTAACCGGATTATAATTTACAACTGCCTCCCCAAATTCCCGGAGCTGTTCTTTTTCTTTTGCATATTGTGTGGATACGTTCTGAATAAATGTATCCGTATTATTCTGAATTGGCTGCAAAATATCTGAATCAACGATATTCCTGACTTCCGCAATATCCATCTTCTCTATTTCTCCCACCCGGGTATCCAATATTTCCTTCTTTATTTCTTCGTTGTTAAGATCCTTTTTATATTCAGCAAGCAGATCCGTTAGTTTAAGGTTATTTCCCTGTTCATCCTGCCTGATATTTCCATTCTCATCCACCTGGAAATCACTGTATATATAATAGTGATCTACCAGAATATCCTGCATTTGCTTTTGCAGTTCACTCAGTTCTACCGTGCCACTTTCAACCGGAGGTTCCGGTGTTTCTGTTTGATCCCCATTTTCTACAGAAAACGTTGCTGCCACCAGCGCATCTTTCATCTGCACATATTGTTCAGTCGGTACTAATACATAAGAAGACTGATATTCATGAAACAGATTTTCCAAAGCCGTTAATGTATCCAGATATTTTTCCTGATTTTCTTCCTGATAGGCATTTATGGATCTTTCATATTCAGACAGATAATTTTGCACATCGGTATAAATTTGCAGTACACCTTCATCCAGAGCCTGTTCTTTTTCCATGAGCTTCTGATTGTGTTCTTCAAACAAGGTGGAGAGCTTTTCTTCTCCTGTCTGATAAACGGAATTACCTTCCGCATCCAGTGCCAGATTTACTCCCATAATGATGCCGTCCATATTCTGCATCTCTTCCATAAGCGCCGTTGATTGGACAATAAGCTTCTGATGATCCACTTCACTCGCCTGCAGATATTCCATGTATTTTGTTCCAACCTGGCCGGTTAATTCTGCATTTTTGGTCATATATTCTGTAATATCCACCGGCTGTATGTCATATTCGACTTCCGTTACCTCCGTCACCGGAATCAGTGAAATCAGATCTTTTGCCTGTATTGCATCAATAGCCTCTCTTTCTCCCTGATCATTTTTCATGATCGTTTCCGACTCATTTTGTGCATCGTGAAACTCATCCATTAGGGAATTCAGATACATATAGCTGACATTATCATTTAAGTTTGAAACAAACTCCAATACGCTATAAATCACCTTTTCCTTATACTCAGCAGTCAAATCATCATTTATCATATAGCTGATTTCAGCTCTTACCGGAGTTTCATTCAGACTTACAATATTTTGCGAGAAGGTGGCAGGAACAACTAAATATCCTGCATATAATCCATGCTTTAATCCCTGTCTGGCATCCTCCAGTCCGGTGAGCAGAAAATTATCCGGCAGATTAACAAGCAGACTGCCCGCATAATTTATATTTTCATCTCCTACCGCAATACCCGTATCCAGATTTACAACAGCAATTTTATCTGTTCTGAGTTCCTGTACTGTCGTTGTATGGGCAAGCACAGAATTCTTCGTATCGGATATGCCCTTATGTGAAAGGACCATTCCTGCTCCCATGCCAAGAAGAAATATTACCAGAAGGAATATTCCGGTCTTCCATAATTTTTTGTGTCCTTTCATCTGTCCGTCTTCCCTCTCTTTTCACTCCACATTCCAAGTACCCCCATCAGTGCACACATAAAGACTGCAACTGCAGGTGCATAGCCAAAGCTATACAGATGTAAAAGCATAAGAATGACTGCCACAAGGCTTTCTGCTGTGGCAATCACTCTTGCGCGCAGACCAAATATTTTCTTCTCTCTTATATTGAGTCTGCGGTTCCTGCTTTCTACCGGTGAAATAACCATTAGCACAAGCCAGGATATAAGCAAAACACATCCTGTTATAAGCTGATTCGTCCAGTGAAAACGCACAAGGATCAGTCCTGCCATGGTCCAGATAACCGAATAATACTTACATTTCTTCGGTGTTGATGCATGAAATCCCCCGGAATAGCTCCGCAATGCAATATAAGACAATTCCATGCAAAGTGCTTCGAACGGGATCTGTAATAGTCCCCCGATTATTACTGTATATGTCAGATCAAACAGAAAGCTCTTCACCCTGTTCAGTCCCAGTTGAATCATCTTCGCATTGTGTTCATTTACATATCCGTGCCTGCACAAATAGTCATACATATTAATACTTCCTCAATTCATCCAGTAGATCATCGTCAAATTCTTCCTGATAAAGCTTAAAAAAGCAGGTAGAATTTACTGCTGCTCCTGCAACAACAAACAATCCCGCCATTAAAAACTTCATCAGTTTGTCCATGCTCTTTTTCATCTGCATTTCCCTCCTTTTCGATCTTAATTTTATCATGTAGAACGCTCTGTGCTTTAATAGGGAAAAAAATGACGGTTTATGGGAAAATCTGGAAATGTTAGAAGAAATTTGCCCCCAATACGCCAAGAAAAAAGAGCTGCATGGCAGCCCTTCTAAGATTTAAAGATATAAGATCAGATTCACTTTAAAAATATGATTTTCTGTTTCTATTTTCATAATGCCATGATATTTATCCACAATATCTGACACATTCTGAAGACCGATGCCATGCCCGTCTTCATTCTTACGCGTTAAATAACGGTTCTCTTCCTGATAAAGGATTCCATCATATTGATTTTCAACACAGATGCATAATAATCCCTGCTCCGTTTTTATATTCAGATGGATTTCCTTATCCGAACAGCCCTTTACCCCTTCGATCGCATTATCAAGCAGGTTACTCAATAAAATATTGATATCATAGATGGAAATGAATTCTTCTTTCGGAATACTGCTTTTTACAGTAATTGCAGCCCCTTCCCGTTTTGCTTTTTCAATCATGAAATCCAAAATGGCATCCACGGCATCGTTTCCTGTATTGACTCCTCTTGTTGCGATCTCAATCTGCTCGTTCATGCGTCCGATATAATCAACAAGCTGTTCCGTATTCCCTGTCAGGGCAAAATGTTGAAGCATTTGCAGATGATGGAGCAGGTCATGACGTAATGCACGGAGTTTATCTCTGGACTGCTGCATCGTCTCAAAGCGGCGCGCATACATCTGAACTTCCTCTTCAAGAAATTGCTTTTCGTACTTTTCCCTTCCAAGTTCATAGATCTTATTATAAAGATAAAAAAGAAAAAAGTTTAAAATTAAAATAATGAACAGGATTCCAAAAAGCACCAGGGAATCATTCACTTTATCCGCAAACAAAAGATAAATAAACCAGATACTTAAAAAGGGAAGCACCATTATCAGAAGATAATACTTCTCTGAAGCAAGATCTCCCTTTTTCAAATGACAGAAATGATCTACTAATAATTGCAGCCCAAAATACATCAATACACTGACTATGTTCATCATCAGCTTGGACTGACTGCCCTGATCAGCCGGTGTAAAAATATACCAGATAATTGTTTCGGATACCAAACCCATGGAAAATGCCAGAATTGCTGCCATTATTCTTTTCAGGATACTGCCATTATAAACAATAATGGCTATGAAAATAATTCCTCCCAGACTTGTAATCAGATTGTAGGTATCATTCCGGAAAATCAGATAAACCAGACTATTGATAAGCCAGTAAATAACGATTCCACCTATTCTCCCCCGGCGGCTTCGTATATCATTCTTCAAAAAACATTCTGCAAATCTGACCGTTATATTAATTGCCATGAAATTAACGACCAGATAGATGACCATCTCCCACATACTCATCTTACTGTCCCTTTATTTCCAATAACTTTTGTAAAATTTCCTGCTTATATTTTTTGCTTACACCGATAACCGCGCCATTCTCCATCTCAAATTCATTTCTCCGGAATTCACGTACATAATGCCGGTTAATGATATAAGAATAATGTACCTGCCAGAAATTCGCCGGATCCAGTTGATCCAGTACTTCTTTCATTTTCCCGTAGAAGCAGATCGTCTTGGACATCGTCACCATATAAATCTTTTTCGCATGGCATTCAAAATAAACAATTTCATCACAGGCCATATAGCTGATATAACGATCCACCATATAAGAAAAATATACTTTCTCCAAGGGAAATATTTCCAGATAGGTATCAAGCACTTCATAGACAGCATCTTTACTGACCGGTTTAACCAGAAAATCAAAGGGCCGTATCTTAAATAACTTCTCTGCATAATCACGCCGATAGGAAATATACACAATCTGCATCATATGATTCCGCATCTGTTTCCGGATACGGTTTCCAACCTCAATTCCGGTGGTATCGCCAAGCTCAATATCCAAAAACAATAATTGTGGACCATTCGCCGTATGATCCAGTAATTCACACAGCTCTGCTCCACTTTGCATAATATCAACTTCTATGGAATGCCCCTTTTCCCCTGCATATTGCAAAACCGATTTTTCAATCTCAGAACATACATAGGAATTATCATCACATATTCCGATTTTCAGCTTATATTTCTCCATGTATCTTTATTTGTCCTTTTTCAATAATACATCGACGATTTCCAGAATGTCATCCTCAATACTTCTTCCTCTCCTTCAGTTCTTCGTACAACAGCTTATAATTCTCATAGCGGATTGGGCTGATCTCCCCTTCAGCAAGGGCTTCCTTCACTCCACAGACCGGTTCGCTTATATGTACGCAGCCCCCAAACCTGCAATAGGGTTCATAGGGCAGAAATTCGGGGTAATACTCTTTCAGCTCTTCCTTTTCCATACCCTCGATATACAGGGACGTAAAGCCCGGCGTATCCATAATATAGGTATCTGCCTCGACGGCAAACAGCTCGGCATGGCGGGTAGTATGCTTTCCACGTTCAATCTTGCGGCTAATTTCACCGGTTTCCATATTAGCTTCCGGAGTGAGGCTGTTTACAATTGTAGACTTGCCAACGCCGCTGGGGCCTGCCACCACCGTTGTCTTACCACGGAGGATTTCACGGATCCGGTCGATGCCCTCTTCTTCCCTGCCGCTTACAAACAACACCTCACAGCCGCTCGCACGATAGGCTGCCAAAAGCTCCTCCTGCTCCTTTTGCGATGCCAGATCCTTCTTGTTAAAGCAGATCACGGTAGGAATCTCCTGCTTCTGCATCGAAATCAAGAAGCGGTCAAGCAGATTATAATTGGGGTCAGGCTTCACAATTGCAAAGATTACAAGCGCCTGATCGATATTGGCCGAGGCCGGACGGATTAAGGCATTCTTCCGCGGCAGAATTGCCTTAATATTGCCAAGAAGCTGCCCTTCATCGAGCAGCTCAATTTCTACATTATCGCCAACAAGGGGTTTCACCTTTTCCTTCCGGAAAACCCCTTTTGCCTTACATTCAAAGATTCCCTTTTCGGTATGCACGTAATAAAACCCGGCAATTCCTTTAATAATCTTACCCTTCATACTCAAAACTTACTCCGCAGTAAATGCTACCGCTCTCCGGATCTCCTTGCTTTCGGTAGAACCGTCAATTGTGGTTACGGTTCCGTCATCATTCGTAACGGTCGTTGCTTCATTGACATTCGTGTACTGGAACAGAATCACACCGGCTGCACTCCTGATTCCTGAGATATTCTGCTGTGGAATCGGGAACGAATCCGTCTGTGTGCTTAAGAGCTGTGTTCCATCGTCTGCATATACCGTAACGGTTACCATCGTTCCGGATTTAAAATTCGGATCCTCTTCCTTCGTCGGAGCCGCAATACTGTCTACAAATTTGTAAGTGGCCTGAATCGGTCCAAGACTTACATTAATATCTACCTTCGTTCCTTCCGGCGCATAGGAGCCTGCAGAATAGCTCTGATAGCAGACCAGGCCTGCTGCTACTGAATCATTATTTACTTCGGATACCGTACCGACTTCAAGACCTGCTTCTGTTAAAAGTGCGGTTGCAGTCATTTCATCCTTGCCCATCAGATCCGGTACCTGCTTTTTCTGGGTATCTGCCCCCTTGCTGATGCGGATCGTAATCGAAGCGCCTGACGGTGCCTTGCTTCCTGCTACCGGTTCCTGGCTGATAATCGAGCCCTCTTTAATAAAGTCATCATATCCGTCTACCTTATTGGGTACAAAACCTTTATTAACCAGTGTGGAAACTGCCTCTGCCTCGGTCATTCCCACGACATCCGGAACCTCCACACCCTCTACGCCTGCGCTGACCGTAAGGATCACTTCCGTTCCGGAGGGGATCACGGTTCCTTCACTGACGCTGCAGCGGATGACGATATCCTTGGCATATTCACTGCTTTCTTCATATTCAATGACAGGCGTCAGTCCGACCTCCACCAATGCTTTCTTGACCGCATCAGCGTCCTGTCCGACCACATCAATCATCTTAATCTGCTTTACCTCTTCCTGTACGTTTTCTTCCTTATTACCTCCAAAGTCAAAAACGCCAAGTGTTTTGCCCACCAGGAACAGAATGATCGCACCGATCAGAATGGCTGCCACCACGGCAAGAATCGTAGTGAGCTTCTCCATCTTGGGATCATAATCATCCTCATCACCGGTATCGTAATCGTCCGGCTCTTCCACATAACGGCGGTTATTGGAACGGCTGGCCGCTTCTCTCTTCACATCCCGTTCCCTGCGAAGATGCATGGCATCCTCCATGGATTCCCGATCCCTGTACTGCTTCTTGATGGATACCATCTCGCGGTCGCTTACCGCCTTCGTGGCTCCCTCTTCATCCGGGTCTACCACCTTCACGAAATCCTCATCCGGATTCATCAGGGATTTCTTCAGATCCACGATCAGCTCTCCCATGGACTGATATCTTCTGTCCGGACTCTTCTGACAGCATTTGAACACAATCTGTTCGACACTGACCGGAATTTCCGAAACGAATTCTCTCGGAGATGGGAGCTCTTCCTGTATATGTTTAATTGCAATTGCAACGGTCGTTTCTCCATTAAACGGGACACGTCCTGTCAGCATTTCAAACAGAGTAATACCGAGGGAATAAATATCGCTCTTTTCATCCGAATATCCACCTCTTGCCTGCTCCGGTGATGTATAATGAACGGATCCCATCACATTCGAGGTAATGGTATTGCTGGTCGCTGCCTTGGCAATGCCAAAGTCCGTCACCTTCACCTTTCCTTCTTTGGAAATAATGACATTCTGGGGCTTGATATCACGGTGGATAATGTGATTGTTGTGTGCAGCCTCAATTCCCATACTGATCTGGATGGCAATGCTGATTGCCTCCTTAACAGACAGTCTGGCCTTCTTTTCAATATATTTCTTAAGGGTAATCCCTTCTACAAGCTCCATCACGATATAGTAAATACCGTCTTCCTCACCTACATCGTACACATTCACTACATTCGGGTGCATCAGGCCTGCTGCCGCCTGCGCTTCAATCCGGAATTTTGAAACAAAGTTCGCATTCTCACTGAATTCCTGCTTCAAAACCTTAACCGCAACGAAACGGTTCAGCTTATGGTCCTTGGCCTTATATACATCAGACATTCCACCCGTACCGATTTTTTCGAGTATTTCGTATCTGTCTCCAATTATCATTCCAATTTTAATCATCTTTTACCTCTTATATATCCTTCGCAAAGGCATCAATTATTATTACTGCAATGTTGTCTTTCCCGCCATGCTCATTCGCGCCGTCGATCAGACACAGCGCCTTTTCCCTGATGGTATAGGCACTCTTCATAATCTTCAGAATCTCTTCATCCTCCAGCATGTTGGTCAGACCATCTGAACACATCAGAATCAGATCCCCCGGACGCAGCTCTTCATTAAAAAAATCTACCTCCACTTCTGTCCTGGCCCCCACGGCTCTCGTAATAATATTCTTGTCCGGATGGTTTCTGGCAGTTGTTTCGTCCATGCCGCCCATCCGTACCATCTCTTCTACCAGGGAATGATCCCTTGTAATCTGCCGTATTTCATCGTTTACGATATATAATCTGCTGTCCCCCACATTCGCCACCTGAAGATAGTGCCCCATCAGGGTTGCCGCCACCATCGTGGTTCCCATCCCATACAGACTCACATCTTCGCCGGCCTTACGGCGGATCTGGTCATTTGCCACTTTAATTGCCTTGCCTAAAATCCGTACCGGACTCTTTTCAAAGCTTCCCTTTACTTCCCGTACAACGGTTTCCACTGCATATCGCGATGCATAATCACCGGCATTATGTCCTCCCATGCCATCTGCTACCAGAAACAGATTTGCCAGATTGCCTAAAGGAGTTTCCTGTGCAAACACATAATCCTGATTTAGTTGTCGTCTTTTTCCAATATCCGTAACCGAAAAAGCCTGTAACACTCCGTTACCTCCCACTGACTGCCCGGCAGGGCAAGTCACTCCATAATTGTTCTATATCATAGCATGATGGCTGAAAAAAAGCAAATCCGCAGGCGTTACGCTCTTTTGAATACCTGACAGCGATGTGTCAGTCTTCTTCCCTGGCAAGTACTCTTCTCCTTAACTGTCCGCAGGCTCCGTCGATATCTCTCCCCATCTCGCGGCGCACCGTTACCTGAATACCGCTTCGCTCAAGCTTTCCTTTAAATGCCTGAATTGCTTTGGTTTCCGACTGTACATAATCCCGTTCCCTGATCGGGTTTACCGGAATCAGATTCACATGACAGTTGAGCGGCTTTACCAGTGCACACAGCTCTCTGGCATCCTCCGGTGTATCATTGACTCCTCCCACAAGGGAATACTCAAAGGTAAGTCTTCTTCCGGTCTGTTCAAAATAATTCTGACAGGCCTCCATCAGTTCTGCGATAGAATACTGATTGGCAATTGGCATGAGCTTCCTTCGCTTTTCATCCGTTGTGGCATGAAGGGAAAGCGCCAAAGTGATCTGCAGCTTTTCCTGTGCCAGCTTATAAATCTCCGGCACCAGTCCGCAGGTCGAAACCGTCACATTCCGCTGGCTGATATGAAGTCCGTTCTCATCAGTAAGCAAAGAAATGAACCGGAGCAGATTGTCATAATTATCAAGCGGTTCCCCGGTTCCCATGACCACCACATTGGAAACGCGCTCTTTCGTATCCTGCGTAATTGCATAAATCTGATCCAGCATCTCTGCCGGTGTCAGATTCCGTTCCCAGCCATCGAGAGTCGAGGCACAGAACCGACATCCCATTTTGCAGCCTACCTGGGAAGAAATGCACACACTGTTTCCATGCTTATAGCGCATGAACACACTCTCCACGAGATTCCCGTCCTTTAACTCAAACAGATATTTCCGTGTACCATCAAGCTTCGACTCCTGCATCCGTACTACCTGCAGTGTCGTGAGATCATAACGTTCCCTGCACCTTTCACGCAGAGCCACAGAAAGGTTGGTCATTTCATCAAAGCTCCGTGCCTGCCTGACATGGATCCATTCATATAGTTGTTTTGCCCGAAAGCTCTTTTCCCCGATTGCTGCCATTTCCTCCTGCAATTCAGGCAGAGTCATTGATTTGATATCCATTCCGGTCCGTTACTCCTTTTTCTCTACTCTGCGCAGCTTCGCAACGAAAAATCCATCCGTTTGATGAATTCCAGGCAAAAGCTGCAGCATGCCGTTCTCTTCACTGTCCCATAAGTCCTCCGGCAGATGCTCCTTCATACTCTGTCTCTCAAAGGGGAAATTCTGTGTGAACCACTGAACCATCTGTTCATTCTCCGCCCTGTGAATCGTACAGGTACTGTACATCAGCGTTCCGCCCGGCTTCACATACTGCCATATAACGGACAGAATCTTCTGTTGAAGCTCTACAAGCTCCTCCATCTGCTCCGGATTCATCCGGTAACGGATGTCCCGCTTTTTTCCAAGAATGCCAAGTCCTGAGCAGGGAAGATCCGCATAGACTACATCGGCCTTTCCGATCATATTTTCATCCGGTTCCAACGCATCAAAGGTCTCGATCCGGATATTCGGGCAGTTGCATCTTCTGCTGTTTTCTTCAATCAAAGCGGTCTTACTGTCGGTAAGATCCCTCGAAATCACGTTTCCCTCTTTTAAAAGTCCTGCCGCATGCAGGCTTTTTCCTCCCGGTGCTGCACAGACATCCAGTAACAGCTCATCCCCAAGGAGCCCCGCTGCCTCGGTAACTAGCATGCTGCTCACATCCTGAACTGTGAAAAGACCTTCCTCATAGCCGGGGATACTCTGTACGCTCTCCCCTCCCTCTATCAAATAGGCATAGGAAAGATAAGGATGCTGCCGCAGGGTAATCTGTTGTGCCGCCACACTCTGCTTCCAGTCCTCTTTTTTCTCCTCCGGTCCGCAGTAACGCAGCACCACCGGATGAACCTTCTGCATCTCTTCGAAGATCTGCTTCGTAATTTCCGCTCCACGTTCCTCAAGAAACAGGGTTACCAGCCACTCCGGCATGGAATAGCGCACTGAATAGCTTTTCACCGGATCTGTTTCATCGGGATAAGCAATCTGCGTTTTCGTCCTTGCAATGTTCCGGAGCACTCCATTTACAAAGCCCTGTAAATTACGGAATCCTCTCTTTCCGGCAAGCTTTACTGCCTCATTGCATACTGCGCTGTCCGGAACGGAATCCATAAACAATAGCTGGTAAACACTAAGACGTAAAAGATTACGGATGAGTGGTTTCATTTTGGAAACCGGTGTCTTGGAACAGCTGTTTAATACATAATCAATCGTAATCTGTTTTTCAATTGTGCCCTCCGTAACCCGTTTAATAAAGGCCTTTGAGGGCTGCTTTAAATAATCATATTTATTCAGGACATTCCGGATCACCAGATGGGAATAGGTTCCCCTTTCCAGAATTTCCATCAGCATCTCCAGAATCAGTTCTCGTTCGTTCAACTTCGTATCTCCTGTGCTAATCCCGTCTTCTTCGTCCCGTCAGCATGAACAGCCGAAGAAGCTGTAATATTGCGGCTGCCGCTGCAGCTACATAGGTCATGGCGGCAGCTTTTAACACCTTACCGCTCTGGGATACCTCATCCGGCGCAAGCATTCCGTAATCCCGCAGCATATTAAGGGCACGGCTTGAAGCATTAAATTCAACCGGAAGTGTCACGATCTGGAACAGTACCGCAAAGGTAAAAATATACACTCCGATCTGTGCAAGTGAAAAATAAGTTCCGTCCGGGAGGTGGAAATTCAGACCCAAAATCAGTCCCAACAGGACAATCGGAATTCCAAGCTTAGACCCCAGATTGGCTGCCGGTACAAGGAGGGTACGGATCTTCATAGGAAGATATCCTTTGTGATGCTGTACCACATGTCCGCATTCATGCGCTGCCACGCCGATTGCAGCAACAGAAGTGCTTCCATATACACTGTCCGATAAGCGGACCACCTTTTTCGACGGATCATAATGATCCGTAAGCTTTCCGGACACATGCTCAATGCGCACATCACTGATTCCGGACATCTGCAAAATCCGCTGCGCTGCCTGAGCCCCCGTCATTCCGGTACGGCTCTGTACCCTTGAATATTTACTGTAGGTGCTCTGTACAAAGCTGCTGGCAATCATGGAAAGGATTGCCCCAATGATTACTAAAATATAGGTTGGATCATATCCATAAAACATTGTCTCTTCCTCCTTTATCTATCAAATTGTAGCAGTTCAGCCTGTTACGTCAAAGTTCTCTTCCCTGACATCATAGCCCAACAGGAAGTCTTTTACTGACATTTTCTTCTTTCCTTCCAGCTGCACGGTCAGAACCCGGAGTGCGCCTTCTCCGCAGGCAATATCGAAGAATTCCTTTCCGGTCCGGATGACACTTCCCGGAATGGCTCCTTCCTTTCCTTCCACCACATCAGCGTCCCAGATCTTCAAAGTCTTTCCTTTATAAAAGGTATACGCACTCGGCCAGGAATTCAGTCCCCGTATCAGCCGTTCAATGACCTCTGCCGGTTTCGTAAAGTCGATATGTCCCATTGCCTTATCCAGCTTCGCTGCATAAAACACAGCAAGGCTTTCATCCTGCTTTTCGGGCGTAATCTTCCCTGCTTCAATGATCGGCAGCGTCTCTACAAGGAGCTTTGCTCCTGCCTCCATCAGCTTATCGTGAAGGCTTTCTCCGGTTTCTTTTGCATCAATCGGAACGACTACACGGCTCCACATATCTCCGGTATCGAGTCCCTTTTCCATCTGCTGAATGGTGACACCGGTCTCCTTGTCCCCGTTTAAAATCGCCCACTGGATCGGTGCCGCGCCACGGTATTTCGGGAGCAGGGAAGCATGAAGATTGATGCATCCGAATTTCGGCATATTTAAAATTTCTTCGGACAGGAGCTGTCCGAATGCCACGACGACAAATATATCGGCTTCGTATTTCTTAAGCTCCTCCACAGCCTCCGGTGCCTTGATCTTTACAGGCTGTAACACCGGAATGCCATAGGAAAGTGCACATTCCTTCACCGGAGTCATGGAAACCTCTTTGCCACGGCCTTTCTGTTTATCCGGCTGTGTCACTACCGCCGTAACTGTATGTCCGGCTTCAATCAATGCCTTTAACGGTGCCACCGAAAAATCCGGCGTTCCCATATATACAATCTTCATCCTCTCTCTCCTTCCTACTCCTCATTAAGATCCTCGGTATTCATCAGTTCTCCTTCCACGCAGTCCACATAAAGCTTTCCATCGAGATGGTCAAGCTCATGGCAGATCGCACGTGCTAAAAGCTCCTCACCTTCTAAGGTAAACTCCTCCATATCCGCATTGTAAGCCTTCACCTTCACATGATTCGGCCGGGTCACCACACCGGTCTTGCCCGGAACACTTAAGCATCCTTCGTATCCGGTCTGTTCCCCATCAGTACTTAATATCACCGGATTAATAAGGAGAATCGGATCTTCCCCGGTCACATCGATGACGACAATCCGTTTCAGAATTCCAACCTGCGGTGCTGCAAGTCCCACACCATCTGCTTCATACATGGTATCAAACATATCATCAATCAGTTCCCGGGTACGGTCATTGACCTCTCTGACCTCCTTACATACCTTATTTAATACCGGATCTCCAATTTTTCTTACGTTTCTGATTGCCATTTTAAGGCTCCTTTCCTGTTAGTCATAATCGTAACTATTCAGAACCTCATTCGTAAAACCGCTGCTAACGTAGCGTAGTTTACCTCATGTGGTTACTTCGCCATATAAAATTGCTATTCTGTATGAATGCAAGCATTCACAGAAAGCAATTTTACATGGCTCTGAATAGTTACTCATAGTCAAAAATAACGTTTTCTGTCTTTAATTCAAACCCGTTTAAAAGAGCCTCCAGCCGTTCCTTCGCCTGCCGGATCGGCTCTTCCTTAAGGGATTTTAAGTAAATCATATAGCGGTAATAGTCCTTAACCTTCGATACGGCTGCGGGGGTCGGTCCGATCACATGGACATAGGCTCCTGCTTCCTTCGCAAGCCGTACTGCCAGTCCCTTGCATCGTTTTTCATCCTTAGAAACCACAAGGATTGTCAGCATATGGCCTGCCGGTGGATATTCAAGCAGCTCCCTGTACAGGATCTCTTCCTCATAAAAGGCTTCATAATCCTGCTTCGCTGCCTGCTGAATGCTGTAATGCTCCGGACGGTAGGTCTGGATGATGGCCTCTCCCGGAAGCGTTCCTCTCCCGGCACGCCCCTCCGCCTGTGTCAGCAGCTGAAAGGTCTTCTCTCCGGCACGGTAATCGCTGTCATTTAGGGAAAGGTCTGCCGCAAGCACCCCCACCAGTGTTACATTGGGGAAATCATGCCCCTTTACAATCATCTGGGTTCCCAAAAGCACATCCGCTTCCCCTTCTGCGAAAGCGGACAGGATCTTTTCAAAGCTTCCCTTCTGCTTCGTGGTATCACCGTCCATACGCAGCACCCGGATCCCCGGAAACAGCTCATACAGCTGCCTCTCAATCTGCTGGGTTCCTGCCTTGAAGCCAAGGATATAATTGGAGCTGCAATTCGGGCAGCGTTTCGGCTGAACCGTTTCGTACCCGCAGTAGTGGCATACCATTTTCCCTCCGATATGCTGGGACAGGGACACATCACAGTGCGGACACTTCATCACATAGCCACAGGAACGGCACGACACGAAGCCTGCATACCCACGACGGTTTAAGAACAGCATGATCTGCTGCTTTTTCCCTAACCGGTCACGGATCAGTTCCTGCAGATCACTGCTGAAAATTGAACGGTTTCCCTTCCGGAGCTCCTGCCGCAGATCCACAATCCGGACATTGGCAAGCTCCCCACCGTTTTTTCTGTTTTTCATGGTGAATAACCGGTATTCACCCTTTTTTGCTTTATAATAAGCCTCCAGTGACGGAGTCGCTGACCCCAGCACCAGGGATGCTTTCTTTAAAGAGGCAAGATACTCTGCGGTTTCTCTTGCATGGTAGCGTGGGGCATTCTCGCTGATATAGCTCCCCTCATGCTCTTCGTCTATCACGATCATGCCAAGAGACGGGAACGGCACAAAAAGCGCCGATCTCGGTCCGATCATCACATCAATTTCGCCCTTTCTTGCGCGCTCGCACTGGTCAAAACGCTCTCCCTGGGAAAGAGAGGAATTCATTACCGACACGCGTTCTCCAAAGCGTTTATAAAACCGCAGTAACGTCTGATAGGTCAGGGCGATCTCCGGAATCAGCACAATGCACTGCTTCCCCCTCTTTATCATCTCCTCAATCAGGGCTAAATAAACCAGTGTCTTGCCACTTCCTGTAATTCCGTGAATAAGATACGTGTTCCGGATATTTTTATCATAATCGGAAAGAATCTGCTCCTTGATATAGCACTGTTCTTCCGACAGCTCCGGTCCGCTCTGCGCAGTAACATTAAGGCTCACCGGATTGCGGTAACTGCTCTCACTTTCGATCGTAATGGCTCCCTGATTCACCAGACTGTTTAAGGTTGCTGCCGACACATGCAGCTTTCCGGTTACCAGCTCATAGGGAAGCTCCTCTTCGGTAAGAAGCTCCTGCAATACCCGCGCTTTCGCGTTCTGATGCTTGCGCATGCACTCTCCAAGGAGGGAGGTCAGCTCTTCTGCTGACAAACTGCGCCGGAGCTTTTTCTTTTCGACGGCCTTCACGGCACGCTTTACCGGAAGCACGGTTTTGAGTGCGGCAATCATGGTCGAGCCATAGGTCTGCCGCATCCAGGCGGCCAGCCTGATGGCATCTGCCTCTGCCGGAAGGTTATCTGTAATGATTCCGTCAATTTCCTTGATTTTCTCTTCCGGGTATTCATTTTTACCGGTAATTTCAATCACGTATCCCTTTCTCTTGCGGTTGCCCGTGCCGAAAGGAATCTGTACGCACATTCCAACGGCCAGCTTCTCCTTCAAAGAGTCCGGGATCCGGTATTGAAACGGTCTATCTACTTTTTCATGGGAAATGTCAATAATGACATTTGCATAGGTTCCATGATTCATGCTTTATTCCTGTTCTGTAAATTGTGTTGCAGCTGTTCATTACCTTCCAAGGTACCTTTCATTTATTTTCCTGCAAGGATATCCCGGATCAGATCCCGTTCATCCATAGGGTACTTTACACCCCTGATTTCCTGATAATCCTCATGTCCCTTACCGGCAAGCACGATGATATCTCCAGGCTGCCCATGATGGATCGCATAGGCAATGGCTTCCTTCCGGTCACAGATTTCCACATACTTTCCGTTGGTTTTTGCCATACCGGTCTTGATGTCATTGATAATATCCTGCGGTTCTTCATCTCTTGGATTATCCGATGTGATAATCGTCAGATCGGCAAGATTTCCGCTCACTTCTCCCATCTCGTAACGGCGGATTTTGGAACGGTTCCCTCCACAGCCAAACAGACACACCAGACGCTTCGGCTCATATTCCCGTAAGGTAGTGAGAATACTCTTCAGGCTCATGGCATTATGCGCATAGTCAATGAGCAGGGTAAAATCGGGAGACACCGGAACCATCTCAATTCGTCCGCGCACATGTGCAGACAACAGTGCCTTTTGGATCTGCGGTACGGATACCTTGAAATGACGGCAGACGGCAATTGCTGTTAACGCATTGTAAACGCTGAACCTCCCGGGAGTCGGAACCTCCACACGGAAATCTGCCGGCGCATCCTTTACATTACTTTTTACAAGGAAATCAATGCCAAGCTCTCCGGGCTTTTTCACAAGCTCCAAGTCTTCCGCATACAGGTCAGCGGTTTTATCAAAGCCATAGGTTTCAATCGTACAGGTATGCCCCTTTAATAATTCTTCCAGATTTTCATCGTCTTTATTTACAATTCCATGACGGCACTGCTGAAATAATAATCCCTTACACATCCGGTATTCTTCAAAGTCCGCATGCTCATTCGGTCCGATATGGTCGGGCTCTAAATTGGTAAAAATACCAAGCTCGAAGGTAAAGCCCTGCGTTCTATGTAATTTCAGTCCCTGGGACGCTACCTCCATAACGACAATTTCACAGCCCGCCTTTTCCATTCTTGCGAAATACTCCTGTAAAAGGAAGGATTCCGGTGTGGTATTGTTGGCCTTGATATGCTCGTCACCAATAATTGTTTCAATCGTACCGATCAATCCTACCTTATAGCCGGACTGCTCTAAGATTGACTTGATTAAATAAGTGGTCGTGGTCTTCCCCTTCGTTCCGGTAATTCCGATCACCTTCAGGCGGTCTGCCGGATGTCCGAAATAGGCTGCCGAAATAAATGCCATGGCATATCGGGTATCCTTTACCTTAATCACGGTTGCCTCGTATCCATCCGGCAGTACAATATCCTTCTGCACGACAAGCACGCTGGCGCCCTTCTGTATGGCCTCTATGGCAAAATCGTGTCCATCCGTCTTATATCCGCAGATACAGATAAACAGACATCCCTTCGTAATCTTTCTGGAGTCAGTCACGACCTCCGTAACCTCTGTGGTATCCTGACCTGCCACGCATTCGTAGTCAAGTCCCTTTAGTAAATCTTTACATACAAACATAAACACACCTCCAGGGCATAATAATCCATATAATAAGATAGCATGATTGAATCTTTTTTTCAATGTCATAAAAAGGAGACAAAAATTCTTTTTTACCTGCGTTTTACATAGATAAGAATTTGTTAATATTTTTTCTGATTTTTTTAGATTTCGGACACATTTTGAACACATTTATTCAGTATGATAACACCATAGATAGTTGATAACTCACTATCTCCCCCTCATAAGAATAGCAAGGCTCCCGGTTATGCCGGGAGCCTTTGCTATTGTCTGATCAATTGTCTATTATGATTCCGGATTCGTAACTGTTCAGTACCTTCACAGTTACGATGCAAAATCCATTCTAAATCGGCTTCGCCGATGGGATTTTGCATTACTGAATCATTTTCTTACGGTCTCAGCAGTAAATGCTTCGACCTGTTCTGAATAGTTACCCGAATTCTTATAACTCTGTAACCTGTATCTTGGTAAGAAGCTCTGCAGCATATTCCTTCGGAATCACTGCATTTTCCAGTGTTGTCGTGTTTGCTGCAGATATTGCCACGCAAAGCCTCAGGGTATCTTCCATGGAAGCTTCCTGCTGCAGGGCCATGACGGCTGCTGCTACTGCGCTGTCCCCGGAGCCGACCGTATTTAACGCTTTTACCTCCGGTGCTTTCGCATAGAGGCACTTCCTCTCCGTCGCATACAGCATGCCCTTTTCACCCATGGAAACAAGGACATGGGCAATCCCCTCCGAAACAAGCTGTAAAGCAGCTTCTCTGATCTCACTGAGCTCTCTAAGCTTTCTTCCGGTAAGGTATTCCAGCTCTCTGGTGTTTGGCTTTATAAGAAACGGCTTTGCCTTTACTCCCTGCACCAGAAGCTCCCCACTTGTATCCAAAACAGTACGGAGCTTCTGCCTTTCGGCAAGTTCAATAAGCTGTGCATAGATGTCTGTGGGAAGACCTTTCGGGGCACTTCCGGAAAGCACCACAAACCTGCTTCCGGCAAGCTTTTCTGTGTAGGTTTGCAGAAACCGCTCCTTTTCCTCTTCACAGATCACCGGACCGGGCTCTAAAATTTCCGTCACATAGCCATCCATAGATAAAACGTTCGTGCTGGTACGGGTTTCTCCCGCAATCTGCGTAAATGCACTTTCAGCACCAAGCCCCTCCACATATTCTTCAATAAATCTCCCGGTATATCCTCCAAGAAAGCCAAGGGCACATACGGAACTGCCATACTGCCGCAATACCTTCGTTACATTGATCCCCTTTCCGCCCGCAATATTCTTCACGCTGTCGCCACGGTTAACCTGCCCGGGCAGAAGCCTTGAGGTCGTTATGGTTTTATCAATTGCCGGATTTAATGTCACTGTCGTAATCATTGTCTCCCTCTTTTCCTTTATCACCTTCAGAACTGCTCCGATATTCCCTGTCCTGTTCTGTTCTCTTTTCGGTTCTCTGTTCCATTCCTTATTGATAATACTGGATCAAAATCTGGATGCTCTCGCGCCCGTTATAGGAATTAATCTGCGGAGAGTACACTATGCTGATCTCCATCTGTCCCTGCATGAGTCCTCCCCTGTAGCCCTGCATGAGCCGTTCCTCTCCATATTTCTGCATCAGATACCGGTCCATTTCTTCTCCATCCCCAAAGTATACCGCCTGATAAGGATTTCCCTGCTCATCCGCGATCCGGATTCTACGGAATTTTCCTGTTTTTCCGAGTTTTGCCATGGATAAAATACTGATCTGCTTCCTTGCAAAAAGCGGTTTCGGATTCCCTGTGCCAAACGGCTCCAGTTTTTCCAGTTCGGCAAGAAAATTCCGGTCAGCAAGTTTAAGGGGCAGGGGCACATCAATATGAACCACTTCTTCAAAATCCTCACTTTTCAGGGTAGAATTGGCATTCAGCGCCTTCCGGAAACGGTCGGCAAGCTGTGCATCACTGAATCCTCCTTCTGCCGCCAGCGTAAGTCCTGCCGCCTGTCTGTGCCCTCCAAACCTGGCAAACAGCTCCTTCACCTTATTCATCTCCTCGTACATGGAATAGGCTTCGATCGACCGTCCGCTTCCCTTTACACCCTCTTCTGCACTCGTCAGTACAAAAACAGGCTTGTGATACTTCTCACGAATTCTTCCTGCAATAATTCCCGCCAGCGATTCATGGCAGTCCGGCAGATACACGACAAGAATATCATCCCCGGAAAGCTCCTGTTCTACCTGCTGCGTGGCAAGCTTTACACCATCCTCGGTCATCTGCTTACGGCTTTCATTCATGCTCTTCAGATCCGATGCAATAAGTGCAGCCTCCTCTATCGATGACGCATCAAACAGCTCCAGTGCCCGTTTTGCGGTATCCAGCCGCCCCGTGGCATTGAGGCACGGTCCGATCACAAAGCCTGCATGATAAGGAGTAAGCGGCTTTCCATACAGGTCATTGACCTGCAGGAGCGCTTTCAACCCGTAATTCGTGATCTTTGCCATCTCTTTTAACCCCTCACGCACCAGAATCCGGTTCTCGTCCCTTAATTCCATCACATCACACACCGTTGCAAGTGCCGTAAAGCTTAAGAGCTCCTGCAGCAGCGCCTGCACAGCCTGCTCATCGACCGGCTCACCGTCCCGTCCTGTCCAATGGATCTTCTGTGCCTCCCGGAACAGATACCGGATCAGCTTATAAGCAACCACTGCCCCGCAGATCTGCTTATAAGGGTATGGACAATCCTCCTGCTTCGGATCAATTACGACGGCTGCCGGAGGCAGCCGGGAAATCCGTTCCCCCTCCTGCTCCTCATAGGGAACCTCATGGTGATCGGTCACAACAACCGTCATTCCACAGGTATTCGCAAGGCGGATCTGATCGGCTGCAGCAATCCCGTTATCACAGGTAAGTATCGTATCAATGCCATCCTCCTTTGCCTGTTCAATCAGATGATCGTTCAGTCCATATCCATCCTTCATCCGGTGTGGAATCACGGTATCCACATCTGCACCAAGAAGCCGCAGACCCCGCAGCAGAATATACGCGGAACACACACCGTCCACATCATAATCCCCGATGATACGGATTTTCACCCTCTGTCCGATCTTCTGAAAAAGACATTGACCGGCCTCCTGCATTCCTTTTAATAAAGAAGGATCATGAAGATCTGCAAGCGTTCCATTCAAAAACCGGTCAATCTCCTGTTCTGTCACAAGATCCCGGTTCCGGAGAATCCTCGCCAGTACCGGTGATATATGAAATTTCTGTGCAATCGCATCAAAATCTGCCTTCCTGGCAGCCAGCATCCATTTTGCCATTTTTACCCCCATAGACCGAAAAAGCCTGCTGCTTTTTAAGCAGCAAGCTTTTAAAAACTTTTGTAACTATTCAGAACCCCATTCGTAAAACCGTTGCTAACGCAACTTGAGTTTTACTCATGTGGTTACTTCGCCATATAAATTATGTCAAATGTCCTTACGAATGCGAGCATTCGACGTCCATATTGTCATAATTTGCATGGCTCTGAATAGTTACAAACTTTTATTAATTACGCATTCTTCTGCGGAAATACTTTACGAAGTACCAACCACAGGGATCCTGTGATGCAGACGGAGGAATACGTACCACAAAGAATACCTGCCATCAGTGGAAGTGCAAATTCCTTTACGGAGGAAACTCCGAATACATATAGCGCTGCAACCATGATAAAGGTTGTCAGGGAAGTAAATACGCTTCGGGATAAGGTCTGGGTAATACTAGTGTTCACAACCTCATCAAGTGTTTCCTTCCTGCCCATGTTCTGCATGTTCTCACGAACACGGTCGAAGATAACGATGGTCGCATTGATGGAATAACCAACAATGGTCAGCATACATGCAATGAAGGTATTACCAACGGAAATTCTCACCACCGCATAGAACGCAAGTACAACCAGTACGTCATGTAACAGGGCAGCTACGGCACTTGCACCGTAACGGATATCCTTGAAACGGAACCAGATATAAACCAGCATACATACGGCTGCAATCAGCACGGAAAGGATCGCATTGGAGCGCATCTCATTACTTACAGTTGCACTGATGGATTCTGCCGTGATCTTCTCTGCATCCACGTTGAAATTCTCAACCATGGCATTCTTGAACTCTTCACGTTCTGCCACATCCAGGGTACGCGTCTTGAAGATGACCTCGGTTGTTCCGTCAATCTTCTGTGTCTGAACATTACCGTCACCGGTAATATCTTCAATTAACGGTACGACCTTCTCATCAATATCAAGCAGGGACATATCTTCATTAAAGGTAACATTCGTGGAAGTACCACCCATAAATTCAAGGCTGTAGTTCAGGGCATTCTTTCCACCTGCCTTATTGATTCCCATAAATACGAATCCGCCTAAAATTACAGCGATGGAAATGGTGAAGAATACGGCCTTCTTGGAGGTAAAGTTTACAGCCCTCTTTTCTTTGGCTGTTCCGTAAAGCTTCTCGCTCTTTGCACCAAGTGCATAGAAGACATTCATTAAGGTTCTGGTCACTACCATTGCAGTGAACATGGATAATACAATACCTAAAGCAAGGGTGTAGGCAAATCCCTTAATCGTACCGGTTCCCATAATTGCAAGAACGGCTGCTGCAATCAGGGTTGTAATATTACCATCCACAATCGCGGAGGTTGCTTTCTTAAATCCGGTATCAATTGCAGAACGGACAGTCTTGCCCTTCGCAATCTCCTCACGGATACGGGCAAAAATAATTACGTTTGCATCGACCGCCATACCAATGGAAAGGATAATACCGGCAATACCCGGTAAGGTCAATGTAATATCAAAGGCATCCAGAAGAATGACAATCAGTTCGACATATAATCCCAGTGCAAGGCTGGCTGCCAAACCGGCGATACGGTAAACAAGAATCATGAAAAGCACGATCACGACAAAACCGATGATTGCTGCTTTAATACTGGTAGAAATTGCTTCCTCACCAAGCTGTGCACCTACGATCTTGGAATGAAGCTCTTCAAGCTCCAGCTTCAAGCCACCGATACGGATTGTGGAAGCAAGCTGCTCTGCTTCATCACTTGTAAAGTTACCGGTAATCTGTGCCTCGCCTCCGAGAATCGGCTCATTGACATTCGGCGCACTGATGATCTTTCCATCGTAATAAATCGCAATACTCTCGCTATTCTGGTAAGCATTCGTGGTTGCATCCGCAAACTTCTGTACACCTTCCGGTGTCATAGTAAGACTTACTACGAATTCATAGTTCTTCATCTGGTTCTGATAAGATCTGCGTTCTGCATTCTTAACATCGGTACCGGTTAATACGATGGAACCGTCTGCCTGAAGCTCCTCGATGCTCTTCGTCAATGTGTAAACCGGCTGTCCTTCCTCATCCGTTCCGGTATACTGGTAATTTAAGTTTCCATCGGAATCGGTCTGACGGATAAAGTACAGGGAACCCGGCTTTCCAAGTTCCTCCAGAATCGCATTGGCATCAGAAACACCCGGGATTTCAATATTGATCCGGTCATCACCTTCCTGATATACCACAGATTCTGTGCTGTAACCATCGACACGCTGCTGCAGCTTGTAAATGGTATCGCTCATATCCTCGCTGCTGGGCTTTTCATCCCCGACAACCTGATAGGTAATACTTACACCACCCTCCAGATCAAGACCCAGATTAATGCTTCCTGCAGATCCGGAACCATCTACGCCAAGTCCGACTGTCGCAGTGTAACCAAGTCCTGCCAGTAATAATACAAATACCAGCAGCAAAATGATCGCTTTGTTCTTTTTCATTTACTCTTCCTCCTCCGCTAATGCGGCTTTTATCATAATTGCGCATTCTATACGCTTTTTTTGCAATTCACAGCCAAGATCATAGGTGTCATTGATCCTGCCATGGAAATTATAGGAATTCGCAGCACAACCGCCACTGCAATAAAATTTGGCAAAACAATTGCGGCATTTTTCTTTCGCATAAACGTTGCAGGTCTTGAATTCATCCCGGATGTCCGTGCGGACAATTCCGTCATCCACATTTCCCATCAGGAATTCCTCCCTGCCGACAAACTGATGACACGGATACAAATCTCCCCACGGTGTTACCGCAAGATATTCCGTACCCGATCCACAGCCGGATAATCTCTTTGCCACGCAGGGGCCTCCCTGCAGATCAATCATGAAGTGGAAGAAATTCACTCCCTTTCCTTCCTTATGTCGCTTTAAAAGATCGACTGCCAGCTTATCATACTGGTCAAGCAGTGTCGGAAGATCCTCCTCCTGTAATGCATAGGGCTCGGTGCTCTCTGCGACCACCGGCTCTACGGAAATCTGCTCAAAGCCAAGATCTGCCAGATGCTTCACATCCTCTGAAAAGTCCAGATTATTACGGGTAAACGTACCTCTTACATAATAGTTCATCTGGTCACGGCTCTCTGCTACCTTCTGGAACTTCGGAACAATGAGATCATAGCTGCCCTGTCCCTTACGGAACGGTCTCATCTTATCATTGACCTCCTTACGTCCGTCAATGCTCAGAACCACATTGGACATTTCCTTATTTACAAATTCAAGAATATCATCGTTTAACAGTACCCCGTTGGTTGTCAGGGTAAAACGGAACTTCTTATGATTAGGCTCCTCCAGGCTTCTTCCATACTCGACAAGATCCTTAACCACCTGCCAGTTCATCAACGGCTCCCCGCCGAAGAAGTCCACCTCCAGATTCACACGGTTTCCGGAGTTGGCAACAAGAAAATCCAGTGCCTTCTTTCCGACTTCAAAGCTCATCAGTGCCCGTCTTCCATGATATTCGCCCTCTTCTGCAAAGCAGTAACGGCAGGCGAGGTTACAGTCATGTGCAATATGAAGGCAGAGTGCTTTCACAACTGTCTGACGCTTCTTAAAATCAAAAATATAATTCTCATAAATGTCCGGTGCAAACAGTTGTCCAAGCTCCTTTAGCTCCCAGATCTCACCAAGTGCTTCGGTAATATCCTCTTCGGAATACTGACCCTTGAACTGCTCCTTTGCCTCTGTAAGAATCTCCTCTTCGGACCTTCCTTCTTCAAGGCGCTTATCGGCTAATGCGATCAGCTCATAGCTTAAGGGATCGACCACATGCACAGAGCCACTGTTCACATCCAGAACGATGTTGTATCCATTATTAATATATTGATGTATCACTTTTCTATATCCTTTTTATATTTTTGTGTTCCGGACCGGTTCGCACTAAGTTCAAGCTTCGCCCTCAGCCTGCTTTCACTAAGTGCTCTACACATACGCAATATAAGCAGCGACGTAAGCCGCTGCTTATGTTCACTTACTTATATTCGATACTTATTTTGCCTTTTCACAGGTCTGGTTTCCTACGGTACAGGAAGTCTTGCAGGCAGACTGACAGGAAGTCTGGCACTCACCACATCCGCCCTTCTTCATGGATTCCTTTAAATCTCTGGTAACTAAAGTCTTAATTCTCTTCATAATCCTATATCTCCTTTATATCCTGATCTAAAAACTTACCTGATATCGTCATTATGACGTTCACTTCGATAGTATAACATAAATGTGATGTTTGGGAAAGTGTTTATTTTTCTTTTTCGGAATCTTTCTCCGGATTGTCTTCCGGTTCTTTCTCTTCCGGGAGCTCCATAATCACCTTCAGAATACGATTCTGGCTCACTCCCTGTACCTGCAGCCGGATTCCCTGGTCTGTGACAATCTGTGCACCGTCCTCCGGCACACGGTCAAGATGCTCGATGATCAGTCCTCCGATCGAGTCATAATCCTCGGATTGCAAATCGGTTCCGAGTTCATCATTGATATCACTCAGCTTCATGCTGCCTTCTACGAGGTAGGTACGATCCTGCATCTTCTGGATCAGCTGTTCCTCATCGGAATCGTATTCATCACGGATCTCGCCAACAATCTCTTCCAGGAGATCTTCAAGAGTAATCATACCGGCTGTACCGCCATATTCATTCAGTACAAATGCCACATTGAAGCACTTCTGACGCATCTCTACAAGCAGATCTGCTGTCTTTTTAAATTCATATGTATAATAAGCCTGCCGCAGAATATCACTGATCTTGAACTTCGCTTTATCCTCGACAAGAATAAAGTCTTTAATATTGATCAGACCGATAATATTATCCTTATCCTCTTCAAAAACAGGGATTCTGGTATACATACAGTCCTTGAACACTTCCATAACCTCTTCGTAGGTTGCTTCCTTATCCACGGTCACCATATCAATTCTGGGAATCATGACATCCTTGGCTACGGCATCCCCGAAATCAAACACGTTATAAATCATCTCGCGCTCTTCGGATTCAATGACACCATCCTCATGTCCGACTTCTACATAGGTACGAAGCTCGTTCTCCGTCATGGCGGTCTTCTTATCAGCATCCACCCGGAACAGCTTCATAATGCCCTTTGCCAGGGAATCAATCACGAATATAAGCGGTGTCAGAAGCTTCATCAGCCCGGAAATCATGGAAGCATACAGCAAAGCCATCTTTTCTGAATTAATCATTGCCATGTTCTTCGGTACGATCTCACCAAAAATCAGAATCACCACCGTCAGGATGGCCGTCGCAATTCCGACTGTAAAATGAATATGAATCGCAAGTGTCGTTGCCAGTGCGGAGGCCGACAGGTTGACAATATTATTGCCGATCAGGATCGCACTGAGCATCTTTCCATATTTATCCAAAACCTCCAGTGCGGTCTTCGCCCTCCTGTTTCCTTCCTCTGCAAGCGTTTTAAGTCTTACCCTGTTCACTGTTGTCAGTGACGTTTCTGCGGAAGAAAAGAACGCAGATAACAAAACTAAAATAATAAGTGCAATAAGCTGCATGACACCATCGGTATCCAAAATTAAAATCACTCCTTCTTTCTAATGCCTTTCGGCTGTCTATTGCTAAAAATGATACAATAACGGGTATTCTGTGTCAAGATCCTACATATAAATATTACATAAAACACACATAAGGAAACGAAATATTATGAAAACAAAGCTTCAGGTAAATGAAAGACTGTTGTTTTTCTTCAAATGCCTTCTGTTCTGTGCCATCCTAACCGGTATCCTTTTGCTGCTTCTGGCATTTCTCATGTACCGGCTGCGGTTTTCGGAGGGAATCGTTACGGTCTGTATCACCGCAATCTATGTCATTACCACCTTCTTTGCCGGCTTCATCACCGGAAAACGGGAAGGAAGCCGCAAATTTCTCTGGGGCCTGCTTGCAGGAAGCATTTACTTTATCCTCCTGTTGATTCTGTCCATGATCATGAAATCCCCGGGTGACCTGTCCACCATGCATACACTTACTGTACTTGCCCTCTGTGCCGGCGGAGGCATGTTGGGCGGGATGTTAAGCTGAACCAACCCTTTTTGCCTGGTGCAGCATTCCGTGAAAATGGATCTTTCTGTTATCTTACAAATTCAAAAGGGCAGCCGGAAATTCCTCACATACAACGGAAAATCCTGCTGTCCTTTTCTTGCATCGTAACTGTTCAGTACCTTTTTCTTTAATTAATAATCCACCTGTTGTCGGCTATTACCCAGTTGCTGCCCGGTTGTTGTCCGATTATTGACCGGTTATTGCCCGGTTACTTTAAGGCCTAACCTGGCCGCTGCGCCAAAGTATCCATACATGGATTCTTCATCATTCAATACGGCACTGTAGTCCAAACCTGCCGGGAAGATAATCTGATACTTTTTATTCTGATACTCAAACTTAACCGTTACAGCCACATCGTTACGCTCTGCCATTTTCTTCAAAATGTAATCGCTGATGGTATAAAGCTTACCGGAATCATAGGTGATGCTTCCCTTTTCCGGAGCCTCCTTTACTTTTCCATAAAAGTCCTTAACCACTGCAACACTTGCCGGAATCGGATGTGATTCCTGCACCACTCCACAGCCGGTACACTTGTATTCCTCCAGACCATCTGCTCCGGTTGTCGGGTCAAGTGTGATTACCCACTCGAAGCTGCAAACGTGCCTGGGCTCTGATTCTGTATTGTTTGCAGGCTGCGTGGTACCGGTATTCCCGGGTACAACTTCTCCACTCTTTTCTCCGATGTGGAAAGAAGCTGTTGCTGACTTTACTGCTCCATTGATATTCCAAAACATTTCTATGGTATGTGTACCGTTACTAAGAGTTGCCAAATAATTCGGTTTAAAGGTAATAATCGTTGAGCCGCTGCTTACTGTATAGTCTGTTCTTGTAACCGGACTTCTATCTACATCAACGCGTGAAAATTTATCATAATCTCCATCCCCGCGAAAACTTAACGGTTTATTACTTCCCGGCACATAATTGCTGTCATTGCCTTCTATAATCTTATAGTCCCCACTGGAAGGTTCTGGACTGATTGCAGGAAATGTATACTTTACAAAAATATTACCATAGGTTCCCTCCAGAAGTTCTGTGTCGGCCTGTCCATTTATCGTTGCCTTTATTTTATTTATAGGAGCAAATTTATAATCAGTCTCTGGAACCAGCTCAACTTGTACCTTATACTCTGTATTATATTTTGCCGGTCCATATACGTACCCTCTATTATCAGTATAAAGCCATTTAACTCCAGACCACCTAACTCCAGATGTAGAAAGTCTACATGTATAAACCAAATTTTGTCCAACCACAGGTTGATCAACTGTTATATCTACTGAATAAATTATCTTTCCCGGGTCTGTTTCTGTTCTCGGAAACCTTCCATATGTAATCGTCAAAATATTATCATTCAATCCATAGCCTATATCTTTGCCATTTATCGTTGGTCTTTTGGTTAAATCAAACACAGCATTTCCTTCTGCTTCCAGCTGAACCCATACCGCGTATCTTGTACTATATTCTGCTAATCCCTTTTCCTCTTTTAGGTAAGAACTATAAGACTCACCTTTACACCATTTAACATCAGTCACCTTAACTCCTGGTGTACTAACACTCACACCACCATTCTCTACAGTAGCCAAATCCTCTCCTGCCTTTGGTGCCCGAACAATTAATTCTACTTCGGTAATCTTTTGTGTTTCTTCTGCTTTAGCATCCAGTGTTATTCCGCTCCAGAGTCCTACGATCATTACAAAGGACAATATTATTGTTGCTATTTTCCATATATACATGTGTGTGTTTTTCATTTATTTAATTTCTCCTATATTTACTGCCACCAACCGAACCTGCCACTGGCAGCTTCTTTGGATCATTTTCTCATATGCATGGCAACTTAAAGCCGTGGCTTTACAGCAATCCCGAAAAATACCCACATCAGTTCATAACTTAGTTTGATCCAAATACCTCTTCTGCGATTGCATCCAGGCTGTCTTCAAGATTGTTGGAATCAGTCTGGATCAGTCCGAAGGTTGTCTGTGAAGAATCAACCATAATATAGAATTCGGATCCATCCTCTGCCATATCCCAGCTTAAGGTATCCATAAGTGCATCATTTTCATAAAGATAGATATTGTCATAATCAATATCCCATGTACCCTGATGCTCTTCGATATTCCCTTCTGCATCCGTAATTCCGATATAGTATTCGTCTGCAGACAATAAGAATGCCATTACAAGTGTATAATCGGTATTGGCTCCTGCCCAGACAGTGCCATTTAAGAATTCTCCGACCTCTGCAGCCAGTGCTTCATTGTCTTCCTCACTGTTTTGAACGTCTTCTACGTCTTCTGCATCTTCTATTGTTTCTGCATCTTCTATGGCTTCTTCCTCTTCTGTTTCCTCTGTATCTTCTGCCACGGACTCTGTAACTTCCGTACTGGAATCCCCGGTAACCTCCTTATCTTTGCTTCCGCATCCAGCCATCGTAAATACCATTGTTGCTGCCAGTAATACCGCTAAACACTTTCTTTTCATAACCTGTTTTCCTCCTTGGATTTCCTTTTTTATTTTCATAAGGCATCATACACCTTTTTCTTCTTTTTGTGGGGAAGATTACATGAATTACAGATTTTTCGACATGAATGACAAGAAGAATACTTTTTCTGCCTCTGACGGGTAAAACGGTTTACGTAATAGTAATTGACATTTTTGAATATTTCGCTTACGATAACAGAACAAGTCATAATGACTAATTTAAGGGCTGGTCGAAAGACCCTGGTCCACCGAACGGCGGGGAATTTCCACGCCACATACTATCATCAAAACACTTTTGATTGGCAAATGTCAGGTGAATCCTACCTATAAGTGGAACCGACAAGAGAGTTTTCCGTTACGACGGATACTACAACAAGAGGCTATGCGACTGCATAGCCTCTTGCGTTATTGCGGAGTAATGAATAATCAATTAAAACTGATACTTCTGATCGGTGGAAACGTTCTCCCAGTTTTCTTCTTCCTGCAGCTTATGAACAGCGAAGCCACCCTTCCATTCGATCTGCCACAGCCTGTTTACCCGCTTATTCCGGATCATATATCTGGCTGCATAGCCGAAATCCATAATAAGAAGTCCTGTAAGGGCAAAGGTCAGAATTGACAGGGACGGATTCTCAATCTGTACCACCCAGGCATATAACCTCGGGAAAACACATCCCATAAATAGGGTAATCATTGCTGCGAAGCCCATCGAGGTCGGAACGGAGGTATACTTGCCAATGTGAAGCGGCAGTCCCGTATAATTCCACCAGACAATCTCACAGTGCTTTTCCACAAAGTTCCCCAGGATAATCTCTGCTACGGATACAAGCACCCCTGCTGCCACATAGTAGAACACAATGCCCTGCAGGGAATTTTCAAAGAAAAACTCATGTCCAAACAGCATCGGTTTCTGCGGCAGTCCGAGAATCAGATACAATCCCACAATTGCCATGCCATATCCAAGAAGTCCGGGCATCATCATGCCCCGGTTATCCCAGTAACCGAACCGGAGTCCTACCCAGATATTCTCCGTCATATAGCCTAATATCGATGCAATTACCAATATCATCAGTAAAGGAGTTATTTTTGAAATCATTCTTATTCCTTCTTTCTGTTCCCATCATTGCTTCTGTTTCTTATTCTTTCCCGGAGCACGATTCCCGATATTCCGGTTCTCTCCTCCGGCTGCTCTCTTACAGCTCTATATCAATCACATCTTCCCTGCTGCGACGGATGCTGCGTACCGTACTCATTACCACAATCAGATTCATGATACCGTCAATGCAGATACTAAGTCCAAGCACACGCACCAGAACGCTTCCTGTCTCAAACGGAGCAAGCAGCAACAATGCTCCCACAAAAGCAACCATAATGGCCATCATGAGAATCAGCCACCATTTGCTGATCCCGAATTTCTTTGCATCAATTGCAGTCTGGATCTTTAAGGCGGCATCCACCAGCATGAAAATTCCGATGCACACGGCCAGGAATTCTACAATGTGCTCTGTTCTTAATAACAGAACAAATCCAAGGATCAGGGAAACAATACCCAGTCCGAAATCATACTGAAATGCCAGCTGGAACAGGTCACCGGTAAAATATCCGGAAAGCTTGCCAAGTCCATAGATCAGCAGGAACACGCCATAGACCTTACACATCACACTGACCCCCATCTGCGGCCAGATCAGCAATACCGCTCCTACCAGAATGGAACACACAATCAATAACAGATATATATTTTTTATCATCTTCAAATTTTTCATTTCTATCCGCCTCCTTCACTGTCAAATAAAGAATAACTTATTTCTTCCCGGTATCCTATGGACAAAAAAACACTTACGTCCTAAATTTCAGGCATTCTTCCAAAAATGTCTGATTTTGCAAAATCACTTGACATAGTTTCATTTACTACATAAAATGGAGAGGAAAATAATTATAGGCAGAACGAAGATATGTTTCAGATCATTGTAGATTCCGCAGCAAACATTCCCGCAGAACTTGTTAAGCAGTATCATATTAAGGTACTTTCCTTTGTTAATTATGTGAATGGAGAAAAGCTGATATGCTTTGATCCCGAGCTGACTTATGAAGAGGAACGTGCGAAGGGTAAGACCTATTATGACGCCATGCGCAACGGCGCCGATGTCAAGACAAGCCTCATCAGTACCGGAGACTTTGAAGCCGCTTTCCGTAAGGTTATGGAAGACGGTGAGGATGTGTTATATTTTTCCTTAAGCAAGAATATCAGCGGCACCTATAACTCTGCCCGGATTGCCATGGAAGAGCTGATGGAGAATCCTCCGATGGGACGCAAAATCCGGATTATCGATGCCTTAAATGCTTCTCTTGCACAGGGAATTCTCGCCATCTATGCAAGCGAAATGCGTGACAAGGGAATGGAAATTGACGAAGTTTATGACATACTCAAAACCTATCCGGCTAAAATGAACGGCGTTTTCACCGTAGGTGATTTAAAATATCTTGCTAAAACAGGCCGTCTTTCCGGTTCTGCAGCTTTTGTTGGAAACATTTTGAACATCAAACCGATTCTTCGTGGAGATAAAGACGGCTACATTGTACAGTTTAAGAAATGCCGTGGACGTAAGGCTGCCTTAAATGCACTGGTTTCTTTAGTCTGTGATAACATCGTAGATCCTGAAAATCAGATCATCGGCATTGCCCATGCCGATGCGTATGAGGATTCTCTTTATGTGATGGAAGAAATAAAGAAGCGCCTGAAGCTGCGGGGCTTCATCAACACTTCTTATGATTACTGTACCGGAAGCCATGTCGGCCCCGATACAATTGCATTATTCTTTATGGCAAAGGATCGTGAGCTTGGCGCTTAAACACCGAAGCTCCCGGATGCTGCTCGGCAAGACACCCCTGCAACAGGATCTTCACGGTAGCCTGATAGGACATGGACCATTGTTCAATAAGATGGTCCTTTTTTGCCGGCATTTTTTCCTTAATCCACCGGAGCATCATTCCAATCAGCGAATTACTGTAAAAGTCCACAATAAACTTGATCTCCTCTTCCGGCACATCCATCCCTTCTGCTTCCTTCTGCACATGCTTCATGACAAAGGCTTCCGTAACCGTATAAAAATAATTTGATATCAGCTCCCGGTTCTTCGAAGCATACAGATGCCCGATTGCTTTCCGGTAATTCAAAACCAGATGATACTTCTGCAAAAGCTCCTCATAAAAAGAGGCTTCTGCATCCTCTTCCTTCAAAGACTGCTCTGTTTCATATTCAATTAGTGCATCGAGTACCTCATAAATATCACTGAAATAGTAATAAAAGGTATTCCGGTTGATTTCACATCTTTCACAGATATCCTTGACCGTGATCTTATCGATGGATTTTTCTTCCAGTAATTTAAGCAGGCAGAGCATAATCGCCTGTCTGGTATACTTCGCCATATGTACCCACAACTTTCTGATCGGATTGTTTTCCTGTTTCCTCGTTATGTTTCTGTCAGAACAATATTGTACCTATTTTCCTTCTTTTCTTCAACTGTTTCTGCACTTCTTGTTTCTGTGCTTCTTTATTTCTATACTTCTTCTAGTTCTATGCTTCTTCTTTTTCTATGCTTCTTCCTTGCAGACATCGATCCAGCCCTGTGCGTCTGCAGCTTTTTCAAGTTCCGGGATCGTGAATCTTACTGCGCTGTGATCGTCCCCTGCTGCCGGATACACCATTTCAAACTTCTTAAGACTTTCATCCAGGTATACGATAACGCCCTCATTTACGCCAAACGGACAGACGCCACCGGGTGCATGGCCGACCTTTTCTTCCACCTCTTCAAAGGGGATCATCTTCGCTTTCACATGAAAGGTATCCTTATATTTCCGGTTATCCACCTTCGCCGTTCCTTCGGTCAGAATCAGAACCACCTGATCCCCCTGTAAAAAGGACATGGTCTTTGCAATCATTCCGGGCTGTACACCAAGGACCTGCGCCGCCAGTGCCACCGTTGCCGTGGACTCCCCTAACGTAATGACATGATCTGAAAATCCTTTGCTCTCTAAATATGCTTCCGCTTTCTGTAACGACATGATGCTGCTCCCTTCTTCTTCCGTTCTGCCTTACGGTACTCTGTCAGAGTCTTCGCTATCGTATTATAATCCCGTTCAAACAAAATGTCACTGATTTGTCTGCTTAATATCTCCTCCGGAATCCTTTCCGGGACACGTTCCAGAATCTTGTCCACCACAAACCGCTTGCTCTTTTCCTTGTACTTCGGCATGGCTAACCACTCCTGAATTGTGGCAAGCTCCGGACGCCACAGAATCTGCATCTTCCTCTCCCATTTCCGCTTCGGATTCTCCTTCGGAAGCCGCAGGAAATAAAAGTCTGCTTTTCCATTCATCTGCTCCACCGTAACAATGCCCCAGTAATCCGGCACGTGTTCTTCGATATGCATGGCATGCGTGGAACCCACAACCACGATATTGTAATCATAGTATTGATCGTAATCCTTTACCTGCCTTTTGAGCCTTGCATAGGTATCCGCATCACTTTTAATCTCGATGCCATAAAGACATTCCGGCGCCACCATCACAAGATCTGCCCGCGACCGTCCCATGGTCTTTTCTTCCAGAATACGGACCTTTCCATAGGTTTCCTCCAGAAACTCAAATAAGGGTTCCCGGATATCTTTATCTTTCAGGACCCCGGAGCTTTTTTCCTCAGACGAAACAGCCTGCTCCGGATGCTCCTCCTGCAGTTCCCTCTGCTCTTCCTCATACTCCTTACACAGCTCCTGTTTACGCTTGCGTGAAAGCTGCTTGATGCGGTACTCATCCTTCATGGCTTCTTCCTTCGTTGCATGTCCTTTCGCATAAACCAGCTCTACCGGAAGCCTTGGCTTCGTATATTTCGCACCTTTTCCGTTGTTGTGTGCCTTTATGCGCTTATTCAGATCGTTCGTCCAGCCCGTGTAAAGCGTTCCGTCACTGCACTGAACGATATAAGTATAATTCATGGCCTGTCCACCTTCTAAAAAGGCGATGCCGAAGCACCTCCTGAGCTTCCCCGTTTTATTTCGGGTTTTTCACCTGATCTCCAACAAACCAATAATCGCATATCCTGCCGCCTTCTGCAAGAGGCTTCCTCGTACAAAAAGCAATTATTCCCCGGTCTTAGTTTCTTCCGGTCCGTAATAGGTCAGTGCCAGCATCGTAATATCATCGAACTGCGGAGCCTCCTGTACAAAGCTCTGAATTTCTTCCTTCATTTCATGAAGAAGCCCTTCACACCCTTCCGAAGCATGCCGGTTCAGTGCCTCCACCATCCGGTCTGTCCGGTAAAGCTCCTTCTGTGCGTTCGTTGCTTCCGGCACTCCATCCGTATAAACAAACAGCATATCTCCGGGTGCGAAACTGATTTCATAATCCCGGTATCCGGAATCCTCCATTCCGGCCAGAACGAATCCATGCTTATCCTTGAACAGCTCGAATTCTCCTCCGGCACGTTTCAGTACGGGATACTCGTGTCCTGCGTTGGCAGCCGTCATCAGGCCGGTTGTCAGATCCAGGATGCCAAGCCATACGGTTACGAACATTTCCTCTTCGTTATTTTCACATAACTGATTATTTACAAAAGCCAGAATCTCCGCAGGCGTTCCTCCCATCAGGGCACGGTTCTTAATCAGGGTCTTCGCAATTACCATGAAGAGAGCTGCCGGTACGCCCTTGCCCGATACATCGGCAATCACGACACCAAGGTGTGAAGAATCGATCAGGAAGAAGTCATAGAAGTCCCCGCCAACCTCCTTCGCCGGATGCATCGTTGCATAAATGTCCACATCCTTCCGATCCGGGAATGGAGGGAAAATACTTGGCAGCATATTCGCCTGAATTCTCGTTGCTACAGAAAGCTCTGCACCGATTCTCTCCTTCTCGGCAGTGACCTCGGAAAGCCTGCGGATGTAGTCCCCGACTTCCTCATACATCTTCTCAAAGGATCGGGCAAGCTCTTCAATCTCATCCCCTGTATGTACATCAATCCGGAATACCTCTCCGGATGCCAGATTGCTTACCATCTCTCCGGATGCCTTGTTTAACAGGCTGATCGGATGAATCAGCCTTTGTCTTACCACGGCAAAGAGTCCGGCGCTGAAAACCAGAATCACCAACACGATATTGATGCTCGCTGCAAAAATAAATTTTGCAATCGACTGCCAGACGCCGGGCATCGAAATATCCACGCCGACAAGTGCCACAGGATCACCGTTACTGTTATAAACAGGGGCAACCACCGATGTGATAAAACCATAGGTTTCGTCCATGGAAACCAGTGCACGCTCTTCCGGCTCCTTCTGGAAGGCCGCAAACGAAACCTCCTTACCACCCTTCATATAATCCTCGTGGTCACCTAATTCACAGGCTCCCTCCTCCTCATTTGCATCCCAGATATAAACAAGGTCATCTTCATAAGGCACATAGACATAATAATATTTAAGATCTGAATAGTCCTGGCTGGCATTTAAAAAATTCTCCACCTGCTCATAATACTCATCCTTCTGTAAGGTCGTTAAGTATCCTTCGATCCTGTCTCCATCAATATAAGCTGCTGCCGTCTTTGCATAGGCAAACGCCTGTCCGCGTGACCTCTCCAGCGCATCCTCCCGGTACCGCACCACGACTGCAATACAGGTGGATACAATAATAAGCAGTGAAAATATCACCATCAATATGATTACTTTGGTTCCTAATTTCCGTTTTTTCATAATTTTCTTCCTTTAATTTCCTGTTTCTTCCGCATCGTGTTGCTCTATCTGATATTTTTATCATTATCCGGCTTCCGGAATTCCTTACTTTCTGAAAACTGCCTTCTTCCACTTATGCATCCACAGATCCGCAAGCACAAGCGAAACTACCGTTACCAGTACCGCAAGAATCAGAATCCCCGGCATCGGAAGAATCTGTGTCCCACGGATGAGATACAGTCCCAGATAGATGACAGCTGCAACGAACAGCCAATGGATAAAATAAAAGGCGGTCATATCTGCACCGATCCGGTAAGCTGCTGCAACCGCCTTCTGTGGCAGATGCTTTCCGATAAAGTAATAAATCCCGTACATTCCGATTGCAGTCACCAGACAGATTAATACATCCGGCGTCGTCACATGATAATAGCACGACTCTCCCAGTCCGAACATACCGATCCGGTTTCTGATATGAAGCACATAATAAGGAACCGCCACAAGCAGGCAGACCGGTACTGCCATCCGGTAAAACAGATCCTTGTCCTTCATACGCTTCAGAAGCTTGCCAAAGACATATCCGCTTACGGGCATGATCAGCCAGTTCAGATACACGAAATACGAAAGCACCTCCCCGGCTGCGTCCTCCACGCCGATGAAATATCCGAGTATCATATTTCCCGGAACGGATCCAACATCCACTCCATTAAGCAAAGTTCCTGCCATCGAACCAAGCAGGGCAATCCCCACCATGACTCCATCCTTTAGTTTTAACTTAAGGAACAGGGCAATGGTCATCAGCGCCAGTCCGGCAAATTGAAAGATATCATTATTAAAGGTCTGGTACAGGATCGGGTCGAGGTACCTTTCGGTATCTCCTGAAATTGCGTACCCGATCAGATCCGGTATCGTATACCGGCATAGATTTAAGACAAATCCAAGAATAAAAATAAAAATTCCTCTGTGGAAAATATCCTTCCACCCCTGTCTCCTGCTGTAAACAAGACAGGCTCCCATCGCAAACATCAGCCCCGGTGCAATCATCGGTCCTCCGATGACGGAATCAAATACATACGGAAGCCCTATAGAAAGGGCTTCCTCCGGTACACAGTCAATGGTAATATGTACGGCAGCCACCATAAGTACGAAAACCACCTTGGCAAGGTCAATTTCCATCTGCCGTCCACTGTTTACATTTTCTTTTGCAAAGATCTGATTTATTAATTCCATAAAAATCCCCCACAGACTTTTCTTATTTACTACCTTACTCACTTTTCTCTCATTTTGCAAGTCTGTTTGAAGGATTTCCTGTCTTTTAAATTTACTGCATCCTTGAAAAAATCTGTCTTTCATGCATCAGGATGCAACTGTCACGGTAACACCGATTGCTGCATGTACGGCTCCAACAGATTCCGCAACAACTGCTGCCGCTGCTGCCGAAACTGCCGCTGCTCTCATAAATACAACCGCACCTGCGACAATAACAAATCCGGCAACCAGTATAACTTATCCCTGTTCTTTGCTTCCAGCTTGATCTGGGCCAGTACATCTTACTCACAGTAGTTTCCTCATTGATCCTTCTAATGGTTCAGAAAGCAGCTTCTTCTTCCGCTCAATCATCTCATCAATCTTTTCAATATAAAGCCCTACATCCTTCACATTATCGCATCTTTCAATCCGTCCGTCCGGATAAACCCGCTTGGTGATGGAACCTGCGCCAAGAGCTACGATGGTCTGTTTCTCCTCCATGATCAGAATATTATAGATCCCAAAGTTACCCTCCGTCGCATAACCGACATTTTCAAAATTACCGGACATGTTTTTCTGGCGGTAGAGGTAATATGGAACCATCCGGAGCTGCTTTGCCCCCTCCATGGCAATCTTCATGGTTTTTTCCGTGTTATTCAGCATGGAAATACCCTTTTCCTCAATCCACTGACTGAGCTTCGATGCCCGTTTGATGGCAAGGGAATGCACGGTCAGACTGTCCGGCTGCATCGCCACAATTTCATCGATGGTATGGTGCACCTCTGCTTCTGTCTCTTCCGGGAGTCCTAAGATAATATCCATATTAATATTGGTAAATCCGACCTCTCTTGCAAGGGCAAATGCTTCCTTTACCTGCTCCACGGTGTGGCGTCTGCCGATCAGATCTAGGGTTTTCTGGTTCATGGTCTGCGGATTCACGGAAATCCTGGTAACTCCATGCTTCCTTAAAACCTCCAGCTTATCTCTTGTAATGCTGTCCGCTCTTCCTGCTTCAACCGTGAATTCCTGCAAATGGGACAGATCCAGCTTCTCTTCGATATAAGAAAGAAGCCGCTCCAGCTCCGGCGCCTTTAATGTGGTCGGCGTGCCGCCTCCAATGTAAATTGTATCCAGAATCTTATCCTGATAAAAGCTGCTTACAAAGTCAATTTCCTTTTCCAGTGCCGTTAAGTACTCCGATACTCTCTTTTCCCAGGAAAAGATCGGATAAGAGGTAAAGGAACAGTACAGACAGGTGGTCGGGCAGAACGGAATCCCAATGTAAAGACTGTATCCGTCTTCATAATGAAGGGTATCAAGCAGGGCCTTTTCCCTGCGGGCAATCTCAATGGCAAGCTCTCCCTTTTCCTTACTGATGAGGTACGTATCCTGCATATACTGCATGATCTCCTCATCCGAAACGTCCTCTTCCATCATCGTCATCGGAATTTTCGTCGGGCGGATTCCGGTCAGGGTTCCCCAGGGAAGCTGCCTGCCGGTATGTTCGGAAAGTGCTGTGTAAATCAGTTTTTTTAAGCAGTTCTTGATGTGCGGCCGGTCCATGCCGTCTTCCAGCTCTACCTTGTATCCACCAAAATCAGCTCTTCCCCTGCCACCATCCACAATGCTCATGCGGATCATTTCCGGTTCAAAATCAATTTTCAGATCCGGAAGTCCTTCATCGGAGCTCACAATATCTTTTTCATCAGAATCCGGCACAAAGACCTTAACGTCCTGTGCCGGATAAAATGCTTTTACCAGAGAATGGATATCGTATTCATATCCATTCTGATTTACGATTACACTTAATAAATTGCTCATCTCTTCCTCTTCTCATTTCGATTAAAGAAATGCGTTATATTTTCTCTCATGTCCGATGCTGGTACATTCCCCATGTCCCGGATATACGGTCACATCATCGGGAAGTACCATGAGCTTCTCACGGACAGATCTTACAAGCGCGCTCATGCTGCCTGTCGGAAGATCCGTTCTTCCCACGGAATCCTGAAACAGTGTATCACCACTAAGCAGCACCCCGGCTTTTTCAAAATAATAACAGCAGCTCCCCTTCGTATGTCCCGGCGTTGCAATCACCTGAAACTGCATCCCGGCAATTTCAACCTTTTGTCCATCCTTCAAAAGAACATCAGGGGTAACTGTACATGGTCTTCCTACGTCCCGTGAAACATTTAAGGAATCGCTTTCACACAGCTCTTTTTCACCTTCATAGGCATATACCCGGGCACCACTGCACTTTTTCAAGCCTTCCACACCCCAGATATGGTCAAAATGTCCATGGGTAAGACAGATTGCTGCCACGTGAAAGCCTTTCACTGTAAGCTGCTGATACAGAAGCTCTCCCCGGTCAGCCGGATCAAAGGCAATCACATCCTTCTTTCCTTCTTCATATACATAGTAAAAATTCGTCTCACACACACCTAATGTAAATTTATCAACCTTTAACTCTGCCATAAGCTTCCTTTCCAAACCGTCTCATTACCTGTTTCATTACCAGTTTCATCAGCCCGTGGTTCTCTCAATGTCCATCACACTTTCAATGCTGCGTAATTTATCCACCAGCGTATTCAGCTGTTCCCTGCTGTTGATTTCAAATGCAATAGCAAGTGTTGCATAACCCTGTTTATTCACTCTCGTATTAAGACTCCGGATGCTGATGTTCTTCTCGGTAAGAATCTTCGTAATATCTGCAAGAAGTCCGTTCCGGTTCATTGCATAAATCTTAATTTCCGCAATATACTTCTCATCTACGGCATCCTTTGCATTGTCTTCCCATTCGGCATCAATGAGACGTACTCTTTCCATCTCCGGAAGATTAATGATATTAATGCAGTCGGTACGATGAATGGAAACACCGCGTCCTCTCGTTACAAAACCAACGATCTCGTCTCCGGGAACCGGCAGACAGCACTTGGAAAAACGTACCGCCAGATCATGCATTCCCTTTACAACGATACCGCTTTTGGATCTCATATGCGGGATGTTCTTCTGCTGGTCGTTCTCTACAACAGCTGCCAGAACCTCCTCATCCGTCAGCTCCTTCTTATGGTCCTTTTCATAAAGCTCGAGCATCTTGTTAATGATCTGCCCTTCCTTTAAACCACCATGTCCGACGGCTGCAAGAACGGACTCCCAATCATGAAAGCCATATTTATTCATGATCGCATTCATATATTCCGGCACCATGATTTCATTGGTGTCGATCACCTTTGCCTTACAGTATGCCTGTAAAAGCTCACGACCCTTTACAATATTTTCTTCTTTGAATTCATTCTTAAACCACTGGTTGATCTTACTCTTGGCCTGGGTACTCTTCACCACATTCAGCCAGTCCCGGCTCGGTCCCTTGGAGTTTTGGGACGTCATAATTTCCACCCGGTCACCATTCTTGATCTCATAATCAATCGTTACGAGCTTTCCGTTTACTCTCGCACCAATCATCTTGTTTCCGACTGCACTGTGAATGCTGTAAGCAAAGTCAATCGGCGTAGAGCCTGCCGGCAGATTCTTTACCTCCCCGGTCGGGGTAAAGCAGTAAACGCTATCAGAAAACAGGTCAAGATCGCTCTTTAACAGGTTCATAAATTCCTTGTTATCAGACATATCCTGCTGCCATTCCAAAATCTGACGCAGCCAGGACAGCTTCTCTTCCTCGGAATCCTCAATCTTCTTGCCATCGGAAGCAACCTTATATTTCCAGTGTGCTGCAATACCATATTCCGCAGCCTTATGCATTTCATAGGTACGGATCTGGATTTCAAAGGGCTGCCCGCTCTTCCCGATCAGCGTCGTATGAAGGGACTGATACATATTCGCTTTCGGCATGGCGATGTAGTCCTTGAAACGCCCCGGGATCGGTTTATACATTTCATGAATGACACCAAGTGCTGCATAGCAGTCCTTGACGGTATTTACAATAATACGGACCGCGAACAGGTCATAGATCTGTTCAATGGATTTATTCTGGTTCTTCATTTTCTTATAGATACTGAAAAAGTGCTTGATACGACCGTCAATATGGGCTTCAATTCCGGCATTTTTAATGTGTTCGCTGACTTCATCCACGATATCCTGAATGTATTTCTCACGTTCACTTTTACGGATTGCGATTTTATCTACCAGATCATAATAAGCCTCCGGCTCGAGATATTTTAAAGACAAATCATCTAATTCTACTTTGATTTTGGAAATACCAAGACGCTGTGCAATGGGGGCATAGATTTCCTGTGTCTCCCGCGCAATGCGCTGCTGTGCCTCCGGCTTCTGGTATTTCAGGGTACGCATATTATGAAGACGGTCTGCCAGCTTAATCAGAATCACCCGGATATCCTTCGCCATGGCAAGGAACATCTTACGCAGATTCTCGGCCTGCATTTCGAGCCGATCGGGCTTGCCGTCCTGATCGGTTGACAGATGCAGATTCTGCAGCTTTGTAACACCATCTACCAAAAGAGCTACCTCCGGTCCGAATTCCTTCTCAATTTCTTCTCCGGTCATAATGGTATCTTCCACCACATCATGCAAAAGTCCTGCAGCAATGGTTTCCTGATCCATCTCAAGGTCTGCCAGAATGATTGCGACGCACAGGGGATGTACAATATAGGGCTCTCCGGACTTTCGTACCTGATCCTTATGTGCCTGATAGGCCACATGGTACGCCTTTTCAATCAGGGAAATATCATCGGAGGGGTGGTATTTGCGCACACGCAAAATAAGATCCCGATATAACTGCTCCGGACTTTGAAATTCCTGAATGGATTCGATCCGACCATCGTCGAATACCATCTCGCTCTTAACCTGTTCACCTGTTGTCTTACTGGTATCCTTTTCTTCTGTCATGTCATCACCCTTTGGCATTTTAGTAAAAATTACCTGCTGATTTTAACTTATCTGTTATTATTAGCAATATCCATATTATTATATATTTATTTATGAATGTAGTCAATCCGTGAAGAAAGCAGATTCTATCCTCAAATTTGATTGAACATTTGTTCTGTTTATGATATACTGATCAAGTATAGTTGAAAAAAAAGCAGGATGTGATTTTCCGATTATAAGATGCCCTCTAGTTTACAAAGGAGGGTGATGCCCTATGAACACAATAGAAGTACTTACCTTATTGTTAGTAGTTTTCGCGGCTCTGTCTTATATAGACAATCATAATAAAAAGAAATAAACATCCCATACCGTCCAAAGTGAGGATGTCTATTTCTTTAGATAATCATTAATTCACTGAGGGCAAATCGGAGTTACATCCGATTCACTTTCTGAGTAAATTATACATGAGGGTACTTGAAAAAACAAGTACCCTTTTTGATTTTGTATATAGATGTAAACGTGTAAACAGACCGATGCTTAGACACATAGATGTAAGCGTGTAAACAGACCGATGCTTAGACTCACATAGATGTAAGCGTATAAACAGGCCGATGCTTAGACTCACATAGATGTAAGCGTATAAACAGGCCGATGCTTAGACTCACATAGATGTAAGCGT
>ERZ780226.273-NODE-273-length-51367-cov-11.562149_pt1 | contig 51367 bp, 61 predicted proteins | sample MGYA00511165_ERZ780226 | MGnify/ENA primary metagenome ERZ780226 (study PRJEB29588, sample SAMEA2152373) | human gut metagenome | biome: human gut; feature: human-associated habitat; material: faeces | place: Denmark | collected 2008/2010 ...
ATGGCACGAACCGTATTGTATTCCGGCAAAGTAGTTGCAAGTTCCTGCATTTGTGTTAAAATGGATTCCAGAGTCTTGTTTACTTCTTTCAGGACTCTCACGGCCTCCAGTATTAACATTTTGGTCGATGCGGTGCTGGCAGGCAGAGTGGGGATACCATTGCAAGCTAGGGCATAGATTGATTTCGCCTTGGACTCACTTGCGTGGTATCCTTTCTTTTTTGCCCAGGTACAATAACTGCGGATGAATTGACTCTCACTCTTCTTCGTGATATTGTCGAAATGCCAGTATTCCGCTACAAAATCACTAAGTTTGTCCTTCGTTGGTTCTTCCGATCGCTTACCGCTCAGCAAGGACTTTATCCCTGGCATTGTCCTGTCCAGCAAATCGGTCAAAGCAAGCTTGCTTTCAATGCGAATCGTAATATAGTGCGTATATTGCCGCCCCAGAAGCCTAAGCTGCGCATATACCTCGTCCGGCAGAGTGTAATCCACTAACTTAAACCAGTTGTCAATCCCATAGTTTGCAATTCGCACAGCATCCATTTTATCGGTTTTCCCCTTGCGAATGGCAGTTGATGCATACCGTTTCATGGCTAACGGATTGATAACGCTTACAAAAAAGCCAGCATCTTTGAAACTGGAAAGCAGTGGAAGATGATAGGCGCCGGTTGCCTCCATTACAATCCGCACTTCTCCTTCTATGGACTTGATGCGGGAGATTAACACACGAAGATCCGGTTCAGTATGCTGCACTTCATACGGCGAGACGATAACTTCTCCATATGGCTTGAGAATACAGACGGTACTCTTGCCTTTTGATACATCAATACCTACACTTGTCATTTTGAACCCTCCTGAATGGTTTTTGTAATTGTAGTCCCATCTGCACTTATTGCGATTCAGTTTGGTTCGTTACACGAAAGCCCACTTGGGTTTCAACCTGCTTAATCGAATGTTTACAACAAGGGATGGCTGGCAGTTTTTATGTCGGAGGCTTTGCTCCAAAAAGCGCCACGCCAGACCAATTACTCCCTTATTATAAAAGAATAAGCGCAAATGTGAAACACCCGTCGGTGTCTTACACTTACGCTTTTATAGTACCAAAAAGCACCTTGATTTCTCAGGGTGCTTCTTTTATATACGCTAATAATTTATGGTATATCAGTTATACTTGCTTTTGTGTTCTCCGGAAACTTGATTCTACTAATATGAGCCGTGTCACCGCAAGTGTTGCAAATCATATCACCGTAACCGACACCATTAGCAAATCTAAACAAGGACACCTTTGTGTTGATACTCCCACAATTAGGGCAAACTACCGATTTTCCAATGTGAACTTTATCTATTTGTTTCAGCCATTCGATTTGATTGTTCATTGTTTATCACCTTCTTATAGTCTTCCCACCATTGTTCTTCGCTTTCGCTTGCTTCTTTTTCGTACAAAGCAGCTAACTCCGTGTCGTTTGTAGGCCCGTATTGTTTAAGTTGAATTAAATGCACTTTTTCGTGACCTAAAGTTTTAACTAGCTCTTCACGGGACATAAATGCATCGGGATAAAGTTGTACTTCTTTTCCGTTTGGATTCGTATACCCAAATAGCCCACGGCCAATAAGTTCTTTGTCGTTTACAAGTCTTACCGTTGCCTTCCCATATGATATGCCCATCTCTTTCATAACTCTTCTAATGTGCTTTTTCGTCATAGGCTCTGTGTACTTACTGTAGGGAATTGCTTTGTAGGCATTGCGATTTCTCATCCTATTATAACTCATATTTTCCAAACTTGCAACTTGTTTTTTGACTTTCGGCAGCTTGACATCAACCTTGCCGAGACCGTCGGAATATATCCGGCTGCGCTCTTGCGGCAAATCCATAGCTTTGCTGAAATTCGTGTACTCTTGCGACAATTTATGATATTTGCATTTTGCGGAAATAATATCGTCCTCGCTCGCATTGCCCTCTTGCAAAAGCTTTATTTTTTGCCTTTGCGCTCGTATCGCAGTTTCGAGATACCTCTGCCGCTGTGTAGCTTCATATGCGGTGTATTCCTTATCGCCGTATGCCTTTTTCTCGTTTTCTTTACGGTTCAGCTCTTCAAGCTGTTCATCGGTATATACGCGCTCCGAAATGCCCTCAATAAACGGAAAATAATCGTGTCTGCAGTTTGCTCCTTTTAAGCCGTCAACCTCGCCCAAGCCGCAAACGCCCACGAGCTCCTCTTTGGTGTACACTCTGCCCTGCCACGGCTGATGAGTAGGTCTTGCTGTTGAATGCCATGTTACTTCAAACTTTTCAGCGCCGAGCTTTTCGGCGTTTGCCTCCTGCACTTGCCCCGTGAGTTGATTAAGTCCAGTCAGAACCGCACGTCTGACGGCAACGTCTATTCTATTGGAATGACCGCTTGCATAGTCAACCGTTCTCAATCCGCTTCGGGTCATTTCTTCGACCGTCCGTTTAATCACGGTGTTATAATCGAATGCGCCCGACGTTATATCCGCAACGGCGTTATCAAGCGTTGACTGATAATATTTTGCTATCGGCTTAAAGACGGTTAGCCCGCCTCTTTTTACCGCAAAGCCCAAAGAGCCCGTTATATTTTTAAACTCGTCTTTAGTCTGTGACGCCACTGCCGCCGTTATTTGCTGCAAAAAGGCGTTTTCGACATAAGGTATATAGTCTTTGCCTGTTGCCTTGTAAAGCTCTTTATTGTAAGCGTGTGCGCTCTCTGCGGCGCTTTTATACATCTCTTCGATTTGCTCATCAGAGAGTTTTAACGCCTTTTGAATTGTGGATTTAATGTATTTTTTACTCTCGCCAAGCTGATTAAGCCTATCAATCTGCCAGTCTGCTGTGCGCGTTATTTCGCTGCAGTCTCTCACACGTCTTATTATATCGCTCATTATTCGCGTGCCTGCGGAGCGCATAAGTTTTTCAAGCTCAAGCGGATAATCCTCGCCCATTATTCAATAACCTCTGTTTTTTCACTCTCGGTCATTTTTTTAGCGGTGTTCTCGTTCTCGCCGTACCATTTCATACGGTACTCCCAAAGCTGCATAGCTCCCATCGAAACGTCCTGACGGTCAATCGCTCGGCGCGTTTCATCATCGGTCAAAATGCTGTCCTCAAAATTGCAAGTAAATTCATAACCCGACCTTGTCAGACCGTTCATAAAAGCAAGCCCGAATACAAGCCCCTCAAGGCAGGTTTTAAGCTTCTTTTGAATAGCGTTGACTGTGCTGTATTTTCTCTGCTTTGAAGTGATAACCTCTGCCGCTGTCTTCTCGACAAGCTGCGGTGTTGATAAATCGCCGTAAGCAAGTCCGACGCCGAACTCAATATTGCGTTTAAATTCTTCAAGGCCTGACCTTATAGCCGTATCTCGGAACTCCGGCGAGAACGTCTCAAACAAATCTTTGCCGTCGCCTGCGGCTATGTCAACAGCTTTATATAGTCTGCCTTTAAGCTTCGGCAGTGCTTTTTTGCCTCCGACGGTGCCGAACGCCGTAACGTCGGCATATATGGCACGCTCGCCGCTCTCAAATTCCCAGTCAAGACGGCCGTACTGCTTATCGGCTTTTTTTATGCTGCTTCTCTCGCACTCAAAGATTGACACTCCGCACGGGGAACGGTCAATATCATTCGGCAGTGGATTCTTATAAAAACCGTAAATCGGACGTTCAACCGTATATGAGATTTCTTCGGGGTAATTCGCCCATTCTTCAACCTCTGTCAAAGAACAAACCGTGCCGAGAGCACCTGCCGAGTGTGAATGAAAAGCTTTGTGTGAAATCGTCAACACGCCGTCTGAAAAGTCGTGCTTTTCAAAGCGGTAATATATATTGTCGTCGGCAATGTATTTTGTATCAATAAAACACACCTTAACAAGGTTATCCTCATCATCAAAAGCAAGAGGTATGAACCTGTCGGCAGGCACGAACTCAACCTTACTTCCGCCGAGAGGTTTAATTATCATCGAGCCTAAAGCCAAACCGTCTTGAAAGTTCTCGCAAAGATTTGTTATTGCTTTTTGATAAAGCTCGTTAAGTGCTTCATTCGACACCTTGCTTTCCATTTCGCCAGTTACGGTAAACGCAAATTCACGGCAGATGCCGCGCTCAAGGCGCAGACTTTCAACGTCTTCATCTGTCCACTCCGCATTGCCGGAGAGCATATCTCGCCACTCTTTTATTCTTAAAAGCATAGCGTCAGTTATGACTGCATCAGCCCCGACTATTCGCTTTATCTCTTGTTTTGTAAACATTTTCGCAAACGCCCCTTTAATAAAATCTTTTATTTTCTCAAAAATATCTGTCACCTGCCTTTTTTGCGCCACACCGGCCACATAGCATAGCGGACGGAGTCTATCGCATGGTTATCCTTGTCGGGGTAGCCGCTGATAACGGCTCCGTCTTTATCCTTGTCATATTCATACTCTAAAAATTCTTTTGCAGTCGCCGGACATCTAACAGGGTCAATTATTATCTGCCTTAAAGATTGCAGCCATTTCATGCTGTAATCAACGCTGCCGGGTCCCTTTTCAACGGCGCGAGCCGCAAGCCCAAAGCTTCTGTAATCGCCGACTGATTTTTGCTCTGCCGAATCGCAGATGATAATATCATTCTCGGTAACTCCACGGGCAATTAACTCATCCGCCGTCTGACGGTTGCTTTTTTTATTGCACCTGTATTCGTCAAAAATATAAAGCGTAAGCCTTGCAGGGTCATACGCCATTGCTGAGTAGTGGAATGGGTCGGGAAACCAGCCCCAGTCAACGCCTCTATATATACGTTCAAAAGCTTTAATATCGCCGTCGCTTATTTCTTTGCAAATAACATTGTCAAAGACTGCGCCGCCCGTGCCGTTTGCCACGCCTAAATATTCATGCTCATATGCGTTCGGATTTACTGATTTTAAGAATTCCGCCTCTTCCAAAAACACCTTACCGAGCCACTCCTGCGGCACTGTCTCATATGTTGAATGCTTGACGAGACGGCTCTCTTTCGGTATTTCTATATACTTATTCGCCCAGTTATTAGCGGTTTTAGGAGGGTTAAAAGACTTAAAGATATATGCCTTGTCGCCGCCTCTGACGGCGGACTGCTCAATATTTCGCACCGCTTCGGGACCTCTGAACTGGTCAAGTTCTTCAAACCACAGCACGCCGATATATCCGAAAGGCACTTTGATTGACTTAATCTTCATAGGATCATCAGCGCCGCGAAAATATATTTTTTGTCCTGTCTTTTTGTAAGTAATTTCAAGCGGCGAAACTTTGCAATCAAATTCGCCGTTCAAATCAAGAGTATCTATCGCCCAAAGTATCTGATTGTAAACGCTGTCGCGCAGCGTGTTACCTACCTGCCTTAACACGAGCATGTGCATCTGAGGATTATTTTTTAATATCTCAATCCCCTGCACGGACACATAAGAGGACTTTGTCGAGCCTCTGCCGCCGGGCAAAACATACTCCGTGTGTCTGCCGCTTAGAACGTCACGGCGGACAGAAGAAAACCCGTCGGCAATCACCAACGGGTCTATACGGTAGATCTTACTTTCTTTTTCATCAACAACATCATCCGCCGTATGCTTTTCAAGCATTTCAAGGGCTTTTAAAGCGTTTTTGCCGTCAAAAGCTTCTCTACAAGAGCGGTATGTTTCAAGTAGTTCTGTAACTACAAAAGCCTCGGATATTACCAGTTTTTGCCTTTTCTCTTCCTGCAGCTCGCGCACACGCGCGAGGATTTCAGGTTTTTTAAGGTTTTCAGAACCAATTGAACCCGCCGTTTTTTTGCTGTATCCTGCACGCAAAGCCGCTTGGGTAGCGTTATAATCGACAATATATTCATTACAAAACATTTCTTGCCTGCTATTAAGTCCCATACCACTCCTCTCCTTTAATTTTTAACTATTCACATAAAAACTTCTTCAAAAACTTTAAGATAAAGCCTGTAAAGTTCGTCGCTTTTTTGAAAGCTGAATTGCTCAATGTTTGGACATTCATTAAGATTTGAGCTCGTTTCGAGCACATATTTTCCATTTTCGGTATCAAAAAGTAAAATCTTTGAATGATTGTTTTTAACAACGACTTTCCAATCGTTCTTTTCTGCCGCCTTTAATAAAATATCGTAGTATTGATAACTCTTGCCGACTTTGCTGTCATTCTTTAAGACACTGCCGACAACAAAAACCGCATTGTCGATTTTGCCCTCGCTCGCAAGGCGGTCAATGATTATAGCCTGCTTTTTGCCGACACGAAGCGTTGACACTTTTAAGTCTTTTATTTTCGTTCTGTCTGCGACGTATTTTATAAAGGCTATTGAACTTAAACGCCCATCAGAGACAATTTTAATAACCTCATCTTCGCTCGGCAGCTCTTTCATTAAGTCGCTAAGTTCTTTTGATTCTCTCGCAATATTAAATTCAATGCGTTTTTTCTTTAATCGCAAAATTTCATTCTGCATTCTTTTCACTTCTCATAATAATTTCTAAGCTGATAATAAACAATCATCTGCTCATCTTTCATACTTTTAAGAACGAGTATCTTTCTTTGCAGGTCTTTTAAAAGCTTCGTGCTCTTAACGCTCGGCAATTTTGCCTTTGCAGCTTCAATCTGCATTTCAAGGGATTTTGCGTTTTCAAGATATTCGTTCGCAAGTTCGGAAAGTGAATTTTCCATTTTATCACCGTTTTAATTAAATGCAAAACCGCCCGGAACGTGTGGAGCGTTTGGACGGTTTCGACTTATTAAATTTTTGCACAATACAATAATAACAGCTTTTTTCGTTGCACAGTCTCACTTTTTGCAAAATTTTATTTTTTCTATCACTTCAAACAAAAACTGATTGCGAATTCTGTAAAAAGTCGCTCTGCCGATTCCGTCAAGCGCGGAATACTCAAAACGAAAGTATCTGCCTTTTACGCATGAAGCGAACAAGGCTTGTTTGACTTTTTTTTGAAGCTCAGGAGTGTAGTGCTTTATCGGCAGGCTTGCAAAAGCGTATTCAACAGCCTGCACGCACCGCGCCTTGTAGCTTTCATGCAGCTTTTGAAGTCTTAAAGCCTTATCTTCTGTCGGCGCACTCTTGCCGCCTTTACCGTGCGGCTGATATGCACGCTCGTCACCTATCGTCTCATATTCGCCGCCGCTTAAAGATAGAATGCTTTTTTCTTCGTTCAAAACGTCAGCTTTATATGCTTTATAAGCTTTTACGATTGCAATAGCCTGCTGCCGCTCGTAGGGCTGCATTTTATATTTCGTCTGCATTTTTGCTCCTTTCACTTAATCTCAACATCATACTCTTCATATAAGACCTTGTTAAGGTCATCAAGAGAAATTTCATCTGCGATAATTTCCTCAGTCAGATTAGTTACAGTTTTCAAAATCTGATGAAGTTTGAATTTGCCAAAGCCGTATTTATCGGCTAATACGTAGCAAAAAACAATTGCATAAAAGCGGATGGTCTCTTTTCTGACACGTTCTTTTACACGCTCGGCAGTTGCCGAATTTGCAAGGCATTTCATTTTTGACCCTCCCCCAACGCTCGCTCGGCTTCTTCACGGGTGTGAAATACGAGCTTTCCGATGTCGGAAAAATAGAATGTCCAAGTTTCATTATCTTCGTATAATACCTCAAAGTATCCTCCGCCCATATAATCTGAATTGGTAAGTCCGACAAAAACAACTTTTGCTTTAGGCGGGGAATCTTTATTGCTAAGATGCCAATATCGTCTCGAAAAGATTGAGTATACGTAATCGCCAACCTTGCACGGCAGGTCTATAAGTTCGGATTTATCTTTAAACAATTTGCATCTTTCGGCTTGATTTGAAGAATCGTAATATTTGCAATACACGCCGTCAGCCCTTGAAAGTTGTAAGCAAATTTCGTAATATAAGCAATTTTCTTTGCAAGTCATTTATTTTCACCTACCAACTCTTTTAAAAGTTTTTCAACATCTTCAAATGTTATAACAGAAATTTTCTCTTTTTCATTAAGTAACAGATATGATTTCAGTCTCTCAGCAAATTCTTTGTATGCTTCGGATTTTGCAATAAAGATTTCTCCTGATAATGCTGTGTTTGCGCTCATTAAATTTTGATTATATCCAGTCAACCACTCCATTTGTTTTTTCAAACTATCAACTTCATTAGTTAATTTTTCATTTTCCTTTTGCAAGTCGTGAATACAGTCTAATTTCGCTTGATTCATAGATTTAAGCCTTTCGATTTCTGCCTGCTGTTTGTCAATTAACTCTGACGCTGCTTTTTCTTCTACCTCCGAATTAAGCCACTCCTCCCACTCTGTAGAATATTTAAGATCATTGATTGTCCCCTCAAGGAATAGTGCATCTGTTTGAATATCATCAATCAACCGTGCCATTTCCTCAACGCTCATTGCTTTTATTCTCTCATAGTTTGTCATTCCGTCTCACTCCAATCTAAAGCCTGTCCGCACCGTTTGCAATAGCTTTGTTCATTCTTTAACTCGCCGAGATAATTGCCGCACTCACACCATTTTAAATTTACTTTTCCATAAATTTTTTTCGGCTTTTCTGGTATCCGCTTTTCGAGGGCTTCAATCGCCAACTCAAAAGCAGCTGCATAAGCAAGTGGATAATTCCATTCAACCTCCGCTTTGGCGGCTTCGATTGTTTGAATTGCATTTTCTGCTGTCATTGCTCTACCTCCACAGTTTTATTGTTATCAATCGCAAATTCAAGTTCTTGCCTTACTCCTCTGCTGTCAGTCCATGGTTGAATTAAATAAACCTCGTCGCAAAGTGATAGCATGGCAAGGCATATTTTCATGTACTCCTCATGCGTGAGTGTTCCGGGCAAACTCGCGCATACTTTCGCGGGATTGATTATTTCCGTCTCTCCACGCTCTCGTAATTTCTGCTCTGCACGCTCGAAACGAGCCATATAATCATCCGTGCCGGTTATTGCGCCGGATATGTAGATTCTCATTTTGCAGCCTCCTTAAATTGATGTTCCAATGCTCCCGCACTCAATATCTACGTCGTTAATATCAAGATTTAAGCAAAAACAATCTTTGTCAATTTGTTCACCGCTTGTAAGTTCTGAAAACGTCAAACATACTCCTATTTTCACATCCTGGTCTGCTCTCATCTGCCCGAGCAGATTCATAAGTTCATATACTTTCATTTCAAATCACCCCCCAAAGCACCACCCACAGTAGCACCAACTTTGGGGCGGTTTGTTTATGATTGGATTAAAATGATAATTCACCCCGCAATGGCGAAACTCGCTCAACTCTTTTGGCTTATCGTAAATTATAAGGTCGGATATGTGCCAAGCGAAGATTGGTTTTCCGTTAGCATAATCGCATACCTCGTCATAAGACAAGTGCGCCTGATTTTGTACATAATCGGAAAACGGACTAATCCAAAAACCGCCCGTTATTTCGTCACATATAAACTCTCCGATAACCTTTTGACGGTTTTCCCAAAACTTAAAAGTTTTGCACTCTTTCATATCATCATATTTGCCTTGTGTTTCGTAGATAAAGCACTTGAACGGTGTTTCAAGTTTAGGTCTTGTTTTCCTAACCTCAACCGTTTTCTTGCCGTTTGCTATCAGCTCGCACCATTTCGGCTTAATGCTTATCATTACGCTTTTCATTTCCGACACCTCTTTCAAAAGTTTCAACATTTTTTATCCTTTCCTCTCAAAATGGTAAATCTTCATCTTCGCCGAGTTCGTCAAAGGCGGCATTGCTTGAGGGCGGAACGCTCGTGTCTGTTTTTGAGCCGCAGAAGCTGACGCTGTTTACAAGAATTTCAACAGCCTTGCGCTTGTTGCCGTTTTTATCCTCATAGCTTCGGGTCTGAATAGAACCCGTGACCGCTATCATAGAACCCTTTTGAAAATATTTTGTGATAAATTCGGCGGTAGTCCTCCACGCGACGCAATCAATAAAATCCGTCTGTCTCTGCTCGCCCTGTTTTGCATAGACACGCTCGACCGCAAGGGTAAACGCCGTGACCGCTGTGCCGGTGGAGGTACTTTTGAGCTCGGGCGCGGCGGTAAGCCTACCCATGAGGGATACGTTGTTTAACATATTTTCTTCACTCTCCAAATTCAAATATTTAATAATTTCATTTTTCGCCTGTTCCCAGCCATAGCACACTTTAGCTTCGTAGCCGTTCTTCAAAAGCCGACCGAGCCATACTTGCTGTTCAAGCGTGGGCTTGTTTTTGCCGTATTTAAGTTCTATATATAATCCGTGATAACCGCCTCTTGCGACTGGCAGGCATATATCGGGAACTCCCGCTTTTACGCCCTGCCGCTTGAGGTTTGCAGCTTCGCGCGGGTCACGGTAGCCGCCGTTCGCTATATGGAACATATCGTCAAGCTTTGGGTATTTACCACGTTGCAGCCCCGCCCACTCAAAAAGCGTGATTTGCTCTTGGGCTTCGTGTTGTATGTGCGGCTTTTTCGGTCTTTCTGCCTGCGGCTGTGAGTGCTTTTGCCAATTGTTTTTATAATAAATCTGCCGTACCCCCCTTTTGGTAATCAAAATCGCCGCCGAAATCTTCAACAAGCCAATCATCCGCGTCTAACTTCCACTCAGGCAAGTATTTTTGTTCAGTCTTATACATGACAACAGACATATACCAATGCCCGTTATAGCGGTTATATCTCGGATAGCTTCTGTCAAAGCGGTAGCCTCTGTATCTGCGCTCCCAATATGCCGCGTCGTCGGGGCGAAGCTGCGCCATTTGAGCAACTCCGCCGCGCGTAATTCCGCCGTCCTTGTGTTTCGGCTGCGGCTTTTTTAGATTTTTGGAGCAAACAAAGCTCCGTGAGCCTCCAGGTGCTTTTGCCAAGTAAGCCGCTGCGCTTTCAGGGCCGAACATATCAGGCGAATAATGGTCTGCGCGAAGTCTTATTCCGTAGCCCCATAGGCTTTTGAGCGTTTCCGCGTCCAGTCCGCCGCTGATGAAAAGATGAAAGTGCCACGCTCGTTTTTTCTCAACGACGTATATGTACTTTAAAGGTTTACGAAGCTTGCGCCTTTTCTTTAACTGTGCTTTTAAAAGCTCCTCTAAGTCTTCATCGGGGCAAATTTTCAGCTTTTCACGCAGACTTTTAACCTTTTCTTCTGTAAGCTTCAGCTCTTTTGCGCGGCGGCGTTTGACTTTGCGAAGATAATTATTTATATCTTTCTTTGCCTTGCATATATCGTCGGGTGCGTGAGCTTTGTCATAAGTAACGTGAAAGAAATAATCGTCACTGTCAAAGTTGAGATTGACTAAGCGTATGAGGTTTTTAACTGCTTTCCGGCGGTTATACGCACTCTGCTCTTCTGTAGACGGCTTTTCCTTTTTTGCCCTCGTCGGCATTTTCGCCCCGTTAGAGAATACGGGGTAAAAATCAACTTCTAAAAGCCTGCCCGACTTTATTCTTTTTTCTCTTATCATTTTGGCACACCGCCTTTTGGTGAACCTGTGTAAAAGTTCAAAATTAACATTTTCAAAAAATCCCTTAACATCAACGTTTTTCGGCTCTTTGTGGTCGATTTAATACTATTATTTACAAGCCCGTCACGCGCCGAAAAAGGCGCATTTTTAAAAATTGACTTTTACACTTTTTTGTGATAAGATATTCTTGTAATTCGGTGGTGTAAAAGCCGCCTGAGACCGGCGTTTAGTCGGTCTCTTTTTTTCTTCTGTATACCGGCAGCGGCGCCGCTCGTTCTTCAAACTCCCCCATGTCATACGACGTGTGAGGAGTATCTTCTCGTATTTGCTTTTTGTGCCACTGCTCACGGTGGCATTTTCTTACTACTAAATTCCAGTCGTGCCATTTGAATTTATTGTTTTTTTCTTGCGCCAGCTCGTCTACGCAAGCTATGCAGCGCTCGGCTTCTTCTGCACCTAAGTCATTGATGAGGCGCTCGTATTCGGTGTTCGAGAGAAGAACTCTGCCGTATTCGCCGTGTTTATGCCGCTCGGGCTTTGCTTTCGGCGGCTTTTCTGCCGCAAAAATCTTTAACATGGATTTATTAAGATTGTTCCACCACAGCAAAGCCTCTTTGCCGGTCAAATCTGCCGTGCCGTCAGAATTCAAAGTATGCACTCGCACGGCAGAGCCGGAGCGGTAGAGCTGCACTTCGCTTTTGCCTGTTTTAATTTGCATTATTAGTTTTTCGCTCATTCAAACACCTCGCGGCGATACTCAATAAAATTTCGCCCTTTTCTCTGTTTTCAGCACGGATCATATACTGCGCTTTTTTCACCCACCATTCCCAATACTCCTGCGCGTAGGTCTTGATTATTTCAATTTCAAAAGTCAAACGCTCCTCATCTGAGGCGGCAGAGCCTGAATGAGCAAGGTTATTCGCTCTTTTGAACTGCTGCCATTCGGGAGTAATGAGCGGGTGGTTAAGATTGACAAAATATGCGTATCGGTTATCTATGAGAAAAAGCGGAGGCACGCTCGGCGGCACCGCTTTATACTCTTTCACTGTCTTCTTTCCTTTCTCTCTTCGCGCTTTTGCTTTTTTGCGAGATTTTTAAGCTCAAAAATAACAAGCGCATATGCAGGTGTCGCGAGAATTGCCATAAGGCTAAAGGTCATGATGGTGTAGTATGAGTGCCAAGTGAGCATAGGGGCAACGCAAAGCAGCATCGTCAAACAAATTAAGCCTATGCCCGATATGTAGAGTACAATTTTTTCAATAATTTTCATTTTTTAATCCTCCTAAAATGTGAGATATTACATCAACAGTCCAACCGTTTCCGATACATTTGCATCTCTGCGTATCAGAAACACCTGAAGTATAATCATCCGGTAACGTTTGACAGCGTTCAGACTCTATAACCGAGAGTTTTCTGATTATGTATTGCCCATCGTCCAAGTTAATGTCGAATACACCGAATTTTGTTTCTATCTTTTGGCCTTTTATATTGTAAATTTTGCCCTTATCACAAAAGCCATAAGGGACAGGTGTTAAATATAACCCCGTCTTTGCTCCAATTCCCCCTCCATTTGCTTTTATGCTAACAGCCTTGCCCTTTATAGAATAAACGCGATACGGCTGACTGTCGTATTTTTGGTTTCCCGAATGTTCAATCGTACCTATTCTTATTGGCTCAAATATGATATTTGACTGACGCTTTTTAAAAAAATCCCTTGTATTCCCTTGAATATGTGTTAAACAATAAGCTTTTTCTTTCGCCGCAGAGCCGCTGTCAATAATATCGTCCAAAAAAATATTTAAGTGCTTAATTTCTGTTTGTGGAATATTAGTCCAATACAAACGTTTTCTGGATTGAGCCGAAACAGTTGCAGAATCGATAAGTATCGGTTTCACGCCCAACATTTGACTTATGTACTCTTTTATATTTCGATGAATACTGTAATTATTTTCATAAAGGAAATATGTGCATTTGCTTTCTTTTAATGCTCTGACATATTCCATAAACAGTTTCCCGCCCAAGCCGTCAGGGGTTACTTCTCTGTTATTATTTGCGACACTCCAATACGTGCACGGACTGCCTCCAATTATCAAATCAAAATCCTTGTATTGCTTAAAGTCAGCATTGATTACATTTCCGCATTGCTTTATTTGGGGATAATTTTTTTGACTGATTTTTATAGCGTATGGGTCAATTTCATACGCGACATACCTGTCGACCGGCATTCCGGCTCTTTCAAGAGCTAACATTCCGCATGAAATACCGTCAAATAGGCTCAAAACTTTTAGGGGCTTTTTAAACGTTTCAGCCATTGCTCTGCTCCTTAACGTACAACTCATGCGTTCCATTCAAGAGTTTGCGCTCCTCATCGGTGAAAGAATAGCCGAGAGTTTCAAAAGCGCGAACTATGCAGCGTGAAGCGGGGCTGTCTTCAAATCGGCAATAATAATCTGCTTTATCAACTTCGTGCTTCGATAAAATCAACTGCAAAATGCCTGACGTAGGAGTTTTTTCTGCAATATACAAAAGCTCGGTCGGCAGTTTTCCGTTTGCAATAGATTTTTCATCGTCCAGTTTGCCGCTTGAAATTTTACCGAGTGTTGCAAAATCGTTCCTATAAAGATAACTGTAACCCTTTGTTATTGCAATTTCGGCGACAAGCCTTAATGCGACTGACACAGAGCCTTTGCGCTCGGGAAAAGATTTCGCGAAAGACATCAGTCTTTCGTTAACTCCGTCAAAAAGCTCATTAAGCTGTCCTTTACGCTCGGCACGTTCTGCCTCTTTTCTCTTTCTCTCTTCTTCTGCGGCATTCTGCTCTTCCGTGTCTGTGCGTTCGGTGTAAATGTATATTGTGTCGTCATAAGAATATCTTGAAATCTCAAAATAGCAATCTTCGGGATTCAGACTTTCATCAAGTTTAAACTCTTCGGGATTGACTGCATTGTAGCTGAAGCTTTTTTCTAACTTAAAATCCCTGTGTCTTTGAAACACGGGCGGGATTTCTTTCATTCCGAGACTTTCAAAATATTCTTTCCACTGTGCTCTTTTTGCCGCTCTTTCGGCATATTTAATTTCAGAATCGACATTGTATTTTAAATTGGCGTGGCTGCACGTGTTCAAAAGGTGATTGCGGACTTCCACGTCTGTCACACGCTCGAGATATACTAAATCTTCAAGCGTGAGGTCTGAGGCTTTGAGCTTGTCTTTATCAAGCTTTGCAATCTCAAGGCGGTGTTTGACCGTGTCTTTGCTAAAACCCGACATTTCGGCGATACTTTCAACTGTTTCGCCCAGATTCATCATCATTTGAAAGCCGTCCGCCTGCTCGATGTAGGTCAGCTCTGCACGCTGCATATTTTCAACAAGCATAGTTGAAAGCTGCGTTTTGTAGTCCATATCTGCGACGTGACACGGTACTTCCGTCAGCCCGGCAAGCTTTGAAGCTGCCAAACGGCGGTGTCCGATAATGCAGGTGTAGCGTTCGCCGTTTCTGACAACCGTCAGATTCTGATGAATGCCCGACTCTTTAATTGAGTTTGCAAGCTCGGTCAAGTCGCCTAAGTCCTTGCGAGGATTCTCCGGGTGTTGGTCAATAAGATTGATGTCAATGTTTTGAATGTTCATTTTAAACTCCTCTTAAATACTTGTTGAATAATGCGGGCGAAATATGATACGTCCATTTCCTACCTGAAATTTGTATTGCCGTTCCTATCGGCAGCACACCGCGTTGCATCGCAACTCTGATAAACTGCGGCGAAACGCCCATTAACTTAGCCGCTTCTGCGACTGAAATCCGTTGTGCCATTTTTTTATTCCTCCAATGCTTGACTTTTTCAAAAAAATGATGTAACATAAAAGTGCCAATTTTATTGGCAACTCCTATAAATCGTCGCTTCAGGTTTGAGAGTAGTGTAGTGACTCATATGGTAGTAAAACCATTGAAGCGGCGATTTTTCTTACACACTACTTTTATTTTCATACGTTGCCGTTTCGGGCTGCCTTTCCGAAGCGGCGATTTTTTATTTGTACGGGCACTTAAGCGGCTTCCGTATTCTCGGACGGCCGCCGATGGCGCACATAATCACTCCCTTACTGACATATAAGGCATCTGCTATTTGCTCCTGCGAATATCCCTCGCACCACTTCTTGTATGCCCACTCCGATTGTTGAGGACTTAATGCTTTAAACATTTTTTTCACCTCTTTGTTGTTTAAAAGTTTTGATAATGCTATAATTTTTGGGAAAGGGTGATAATATTGAAAAAAGAAACTAAAAAATTTGAAAAAGCAATGCGCACAATAATCAAGGCCGTATAAACAATGAGCCGATTTCAGAGCTGGTCAAGAACAATCCTGAAGCCTTGCACGAATGTATTTCACGTGAATATATTGCCGGAGTAAAATTCGGTCGTTCTCAAACAGGAGAAGTATTCACTGACTTCACGCACGCTTACGCAAGATACAAAGGAATAGAGTTTTTAGAAAATAAACATCCAAACCTTAGGTATCATCTTAATTTTATTTTTTCAATCGTCTCAATAATTCTTTCAACCCTCTCGGTTGCTTTTTCTTTTCTGTCAAAGTACTTTGACATTGTGGCTGCTTTTCATCGGCTTTTTTAATTTCCGATACACTGAGTTCAAAGTCGTTATAGAATTCCAGCTGCGCGACGAACTTATAAACGCCGCCTGCATCTTTTTGGTATTCGTAATTAACAACGTGATTTGTTACGTTTTCACCGTTAATATAAAAATGATTGCGGCAACGTTCCACGTCTCGTATAACTTCAAACTTCACGATATTCACCTCCCGTTAGATAGCTGAATAAAAGTGTCAATCAATAAAACAAACAAAAATATTCCGCCACTGATTGCATAAATTGCCAAAAGGATAATCAAAATTTTTCCAAGCATAGCGGTTACTCCCTCCATTCCTTAATCTTTGATATTGCGAGTGCTACCATAAGAACCGAATTTAAAAGCAACCATATAATGAGAATTGCTATAAGAAATACTTTTATTTCTTTCACCTCCTGTGGATAAAAGTATATTGACTTTGTCCCATTTTTTTGGTATAGTATAATTGCCGTTTTGGCAAAGAAAAGGAGTTGGTTATATTGACCAAACTTTTGATTTTGCCTGTTCTCAAACAATAAGGTCGTCATAATGGTCACCCAAAGCATTTAAAACTGGGTATAAAGATAACAACTGGCGCGTCTTTAAAATGGCGTGCTAAGTATTCCTTATTGGTGGTCTGCATATGGCATTTCGCAGAACTAAAACTGCTAAAGAGACCACGCTCTTCAAGAAGTGCATGGCGTATTTGTGCACGATGAAAATCTGCAAAAAGTATTGGGTAAACAAATTTAGGCAAAAGCTGATTAAAAATACGCTTTAATCAGTTTTTTGTTGCGCTTGCTTTCCCACTTTTGGGACATTTAAGACAAAAAAATAGCTACCTTCTTGTCGCAACTTGTTATATTCAAAACGTCGCAAATTTTCATAATTTCGTCCGCGTTAAACTCATTGCGCCCGTTTATTTTTAAGCAAAACGTATTTTTGCTCATCCCGATCGCCGAAGCCATGCTTTTTTGATTAAATCCCGAAGAAACCATCTCGCTTAGAAGCATATTTTTGTTAACCAAGTGCTCACCTCCCTTATGTTCCATTTTTGGGACGATTTTATTTTATCACGAAAAAAAACACGTGTCAAGTATTTCTGGGACAATTTTTGTATTTTTTTAAAATAAATCTTGCTTTTTTGGGACGGACGTGCTATTATATTGCCAGGAGGAATGGCAATGAGCGACCTTTCAGAAAGAATTTTAAGTTTAATAACAAAAAATGATATATCTTACGGAGATTTGTCAAAATTAACAAATATACCAAAGTCAGCATTACAGCGCTACGCGACTGGTGAGACAGAGAAAATACCTATAAACAGGATCAAAGCTATTGCAAATGCGTTAAATGTATCTGCCGCTTACATAATGGGTTGGGAGGATAACAATACAGACAGATCATCTATAGACAGATTAGAGTTATCGGCTCATGAAAAAAAAGTGATTAACGCATATCGCGACCACCCGGAAATGCAAAAGCCTGTTGATAGGCTTCTCGGCGTTGAAGAAGAAAAGGTACATATAATACCAATCGCCGCCCGTAACGGCAATAATAAACCGTTAAAACTTACGGACAGCGAATTGGAGGCAAGAAAGAATTTGCCTGATTTACCGCTTGAAGATTAAAGTTTATTTTCTTTTATATAAGCTTCAAAATTCTTATACACTTGTTGTTCAAGCGGTGATGTGAGAAACTTTTGACGAGCATAAAGTACGCGCATGCGCTCCATACGGAACTCTGCGGCTTGTTTGCTAATATGGCACAGTTTTACAATATCATCTGCACTTTGAACGTTACAGCCCCATAGAACACATGCGGGGGCTAACAAACGACTCGCGAATATATTTGCTGCCTGCTCTATCGGGTTATCTTCTGAGCTCGGCTCGCGATTCACAAGTTCATATTTACCCACATGACCGAGCAGGATATGTCCGAGTTCGTGAGCTACTGTAAACCTCTGTCGTGGCTCGTACGCATCCGTGTTAACAAATATATACGGCTTGCCGTCAATCATACAGCTGTAGCCGTCATCATCGTTCGCCGAAACGTAACCTTTTACGGTTATTTTTAAATCGGCGCAAAGTTTCACAATCCTCACCGGCAATTCAATTATATTGCAGTCGATGAGTAGCCGCCATGCCATATCACGGCTATTTGTATAGTCTTTATAATTCATAAAAAATCACCTCCTTTCACAAATAATTGTAGAGGAGGTGTCAGCCAAAAATCTACAGGTAAATGTTGGTAATTTAACTATCACCCTGAGGGGATAGAATACATAATTTTAAAAAGAGGTATAAAACAATGGTCAAAAGAATTTTAGCATTACTTTCTGCGGCAAGCCTTTTAATTGCTTTGTCCGCCTGCTCCATTGAGGGCGGCGAACCGAACACAACCGCAGACGAACAGGCTTCAGCAGCAGTTTCCGAAAGCGCAACGAATACAGAGCCCCAAAGCTCACAGACGCAAACGGAAAGTAAATCTCAAACGGCTGCGCCCAAAACGCAAAAAAACTCTACTTCGGCAGCAGAGGAAAAGGCAAAAATCGGCACCGTTACCGAGTACATTTCGGCATTAAAGAAGAAAATTCCTGTATCTGATATAATTCATAAAGATGCGTCATTGATAGGTGCTGAGGACGGCTACAGCTTTGTGAATAACGGCAAAACTTTTGAGCTTTATAAATTCACCGATAAAAATGAGATAAAAAAAGCGCAAAGCGGCACTTATAAATTCATCATCAAGGGTCTTGAAGACTTCGGCGAAAATACGATGAAATCCGCAGTCAACGGCGACTTTGTTTTGCTTTTTGAAAAAAACGACACTGCGGTTGTGACTGCTTTTAAATCGGTTAAACTTTAAATTAAAATAAAAAAACGCCCGGAGCGGCAACTCCGAGCATTAAAGATACACACATTCTACCAACCAACGAAAGAAAGGTGCAAAATTATTATACCGCCTTTCTGAAATTTTTGCAACCATTTTTAGGAAAGGACGGTTATTTTTTATGCGAAATCCAAACGGATACGGCTCTGTTTACAAGCTTTCGGGTAAAAGGCGCAAGCCGTATATAGTGCGAAAGACAGTCGGCTGGGATATTGACGCTGAAACGTTTGTCAGCAAGCAGAAATATATAACTATCGGCTATTACGCGACCAAACAAGAGGCGTTACAGGCTTTAGCCGCGTTTAACGATAACCCGTATGATATTCAGTTGTCGCAAAACACATTCACCGACATTTATGAGCGGTGGTTTAAAGACACGTTCAACGACGAAAGCAACAGGTCGACCGTAAAGAATTATACTGCCGCTTACAAGCACTGCACGGCACTTTATAACATGAAAATGTCCGATATTCGACCTATACACATGCAAAAGGTTATTGATTCGGAAAACAGCAGCTACAACAGTAAAAAGCGTATTCAAACTCTTTTTTCAAAAATGTATGAGTGGTGCATGGGCCACGATTGCATCAAAAAAGATTATTCTTTGCAGACGAAAATAAATGCTAAGCCCGAAACTGCAGCGGAGCGCAATCCGTTTAGTCAAAAAGAAATCGAACAGCTCTGGCTGTCGGTGGACAGCAACGATTATATAAAGCTGGTTTTGATTCTTATATATTCCGGCGTGAGAATATCCGAACTGCTCAATTTAAAAAAAGAAGACGTACATCTCGATGAACAGTGGTTTGATGTTAAACAGTCAAAGACTGATTCAGGTGTGCGCGTTGTGCCGATTGCCGACAAGGTGCTCCCTTTTTGGCAAGAGTTTATGCAAAGGTCAAAAGGCGAATATGCGATTTGCACCGTCAACGGTCAGAAATTGACTTATGACAATTTCAAAGCAAAATACTGGAGACCGTTAATGCAGCAATTAAACATGAAGCATACAATCCACGAAACGCGGCACACTTTTATAAGTCAATGTGTTACAAAAAATATAAACATGACTGTAATTAAAAAAATCGTCGGGCACAAGTCAATAATGAATTTGACCGAACGAATATACACGCACGTTGACGTTGCGGAACTTCTCGAAGCTGTCAATAAGCTTTAATATATCCCCCACCTATCGGGGGATTTTATTTTGTCTCAATTTGTTAGTTGCTTGTTAGTTGCTTGTTAGTTACAGCCTCTTTTTTTAATGCTTTTTTACTGTTTTACAAAGCAAAAAAGCCTTGATATTCCTCATTTTTAAGGAAAAATCAAGGCTTTTTGATTTGGTGCGAGAGACGGGACTTGAACCCGTACGGGATTACCACACGCCCCTCAAACGTGCGCGTCTGCCGATTCCGCCACTCTCGCGTTTCGTTGTTATCTCGCTGACAACATATGAGATTATATCAGACTATATCCCGTTTGTCAACACTTTTTCAAAAAATTTTTATTGATTTTTTTAAGCTCCTTGTTCCAAGATTTTCAGAGCAAGGAGCTTATTAAATCAATCGTAATATGAGGCTCTTTTTCTCTTTTTTATTGCCGCAAATACAACTGCCGCAACTACTATTACCGCAAACGAAATCAAACCGATATATATGCTTGTGTTTTCGTTGCCGTCTATCTTTAGGTTATCCCACAAAGCGGTCATTGTGAGCTGAGTATCATAATCAAGATTATGGAAATACTCGGTTTTCGGCTCATGCTCTGCATCGGGATACAAAATCTGGCTGTCTCTCAAAGAATAATCTTCGTTTTCATAAACAGCCTTGTTCGGCGTTGCATAGTAAAGATACTCTGCGTTTTCGAGTGCAACATCTTCTCTGAGCAAAAAGTTTATATACAGCTCCGCAGCCTCTTTGTTTTGAGAGGACGACGGAATGCAGATTGAATCTACAAAAATGTTTGTACCCTCTTTGGGATAAAAGAACGCCAAATCCTCGTTATTATCATACATCGTGAGGAAGTCGCCGGCATAATAAGGCGCTATTGCGGCCTCGCCGCTTTCCATCTTATTAAAGACCTCGTCCATAACATACGACTGCACAAGCGGCTTTTCTTCTTTGAGAAGCTCAAAGGCTTTGTCCCAATCGTCGGGGTCGGTGGTGTTGAGGTCAATGCCGAGCATCCACTGCGCTATGGCAAAGGCGTCCCTCGGGTTATTGAAGTTAAGGATTTGCCCAGAATATTTTTCATCCCACATGAGCGCCCAGCTGTCCGGCTCTCCCTCTACCATTTTGGTGTTATATATAACGCCGACCATGCCAACGTTATACGGTACGGAATATTCATCATTCGGGTCAAAATACAAACCCTTATACTTATCCATAATATTGGAATAGTTAGGAATATTGCCAAAATCAATCTTCTGAACCAAGCCCTCTTCTATGAGCCTTGCTATCATATAATCGGAGGGAATTACTATATCGTAATTTGCACCGCCGCTTTTAAGCTTATTATACATATTCTCGTTGGAGTCAAAGGTTGTATAATTAACTTTTATGCCCGTTTCTTTTTCAAACAGTGCATTTACATCCATAGTGTCGTCCGAGCCGTCGGCGATATATTCGCCCCAGTTATAGACGTTTATTTCGGTGCCTTTAAGGTGGCTGTAATCTTTTTTGGCATTTGCCGCAAAGGCTGGCGATACACACAAAGCCATAAGAAGGAGAGATGTTATAAGTGCCGAAATTTTTTTCATCTTTCGCCCTCCCCTGCTTTTTTGCCCTTTTGTCTTACTCCCTTAACGTCATAGAGATTAACTATTATGAGCATCACGAGAATAATAACAAATATTATGGTTGAGAGCGCATACATATCGGGTGTTACGCGCTTTTTGGTCATGGAATATATGCGTATGGGCAAAGTTTGAAATTTGGGTCCGCTGACAAAATAGCTGATTATGAAATCGTCAAGCGAAAGTGTGAATGCCATTATAAAACCCGAGACAATGCCCGGTCTGATTGCAGGCAAAACAACTTTTCTTATTGCTTTGCCGGGCGTACAGCCGAGATCCTGCGCGGCTTCGGCAAGGTTTGGATCTGTTTGTTTAAGCTTTGGCAATATGTTTAAAATAACATATGGCAAGCTGAACGTAACATGCGCAATGAATAAGGTCCAAAAGCCGAGAACTCCGTTTATTTTAAGAATTGTGCCGATGAAAACGAACAAAAGCATCATCGAGACGCCTGTGACGATTTCGGGGTTCATCATCGGAATATCGGTTATACTCATGACCGCCGAACGGCGCCAGCCCTTTTTCATTTTATCTATACCGAGTGCCGCAAGGGTGCCGATTACGGTTGATGCGACAGAAGACGTGATTGCAAGTATAATCGTGTTGTAGCAGGCGGTCAGGGTTGCCTTGTCTTTAAAGAGCTCGGCATACCATTTGAGTGAAAGACCAGCCATTACGCCGGTGCTGTTTGAGGCATTGAACGAATATACGCAGATAACCAATATCGGCATATATAAAAACGCAAACACCAGAAAAATATAGATTTTTGAAAGAGGTTTAGTTTTCATAATACCATACCTCCCCCTGCATCTTCTGTGCTGCTGAACTTATTCATAAACGCCATGCAGATAAGAATAAGAACCATAAGCACAAGTGAAAGTGCCGCGCCGAAATTGAAGTTGTTTGAAACCTGGAACTGCATCTCGATAACGTCGCCGATAAGAGCGAATGTGCCGCCGCCGAGCTTTTGAGAAATATAAAATGTGCTGACAGACGGAACAAAAACCATGGTTATGCCGGATACAATACCCGAAACAGAGCAAGGGAACACAACCTTTGAGAACACATGGATCTTGCCAGCGCCGAGATCCTGTGCGGCTTCTACAAGGCTTTTATCAAGCTTTGTGAGCACCGTGTATATCGGCAAAATCATATAGGGCAAAAAGTTATAGACCATTCCCAATATGACCGCACCGGGGGTGTTTATCATTTTAAGTGGTCCTACGCCTATATATGCCAAAAGGCGGTTTATAAGTCCCGAATCTTCGAGTATATTCATCCACGCATATGTGCGGATAAGAAAGTTCATCCACATCGGTATCATGACAAGCATTATCATAGTGGTCTGTGCCTTTAGCTTTGACTGTGAAATGATGTAGGCAATAGGATAAGCTATGACAAGGCATATGAGAGTTGCGATAATGCCATACCACAAAGAACGCAAAAATGTTGTGGTGTAATCGCTCAAACGGTAAATATTTTCGAATGTGAAGTCGCCGTTTACATCTGTGAATGAATAATAAGCGACCATGATAAGCGGAACAACAATAAAAATTGCCGACCAGACAATGTGCGGAGACGCACACAATTTTAATTTAAGGCTTTGCTTTTTATTCATTTCTCACTCCTCCTCAACGATGTCAGAAAGATGGTCAATCTCATCACTGAAGGAGCTGTAATCGCCGAACATTCCCGAATATTCGGATTTTTTCATGATATGTATGGCGTCGGGCTCGATAAACAGACCTATTTTGTTGCCGACCGCTTCATAATCGGTGGTCTGAATCATCCACTTAAAGCCGCCTATATCTACAATTATTTCAAAATGAACACCTTTAAAGGTAACGGAAGTGACAACACCCGTGAGCATTCCTTTTTCGACGGGGACAATGTCAACGTCCTCGGGTCTAACAACGACATCGACCTTTTCGCCCAAAGCGAAGCCTTTATCAAGGCACTCAAACCGAGCGCCTGAAAATTCGCATTTATAGTCTTCGAGCATAACTCCGTCGAGGATGTTGCTTTCGCCTATGAAATCCGCAACAAAGGCGTTCTTCGGCTCATTATAAATATCCTCGGGGGTGCCTATCTGCTGAATAACGCCGCCGTCCATAACAACTATTGTGTCGGACATGGAGAGAGCCTCTTCCTGATCGTGTGTAACATAAATAAAAGTAATCCCGAGCCTTTGCTGAATATTTTTCAGCTCGACCTGCATATCTTTACGAAGTTTTAAGTCAAGAGCGCCCAACGGCTCGTCAAGAAGCAGCACCTTGGGCTCAACCGCAAGAGCACGCGCGATTGCGACACGCTGCTGCTGACCGCCCGAAAGAGAGCCTACCTCTCGCCTCTCAAAGCCCTTGAGATTGACAAGCGCAAGCATTTCTTTGACTTTGTCGCGTATTTCCGCATCCTTAAGCTTTTTAAGGCGCAGACCGAAAGCGATATTTTCATAAACGTTAAGATTCGGAAACAGTGCATAACGCTGAAAAATGGTGTTTACCTGTCTCTTGTGAGGCGGAACACCATTCATTGATTTATCTCCGAATATTATCTCGCCGCTGTCAGGCTCTAAAAAGCCTGCGATAATTCTGAGTGTTGTCGTTTTGCCGCAGCCGGAAGGTCCGAGCAAAGTTATGAACTCCTTATCGCGGATATAAAGATTTAGATTTTCTAAAATCTTGTTGCCGCCAAGCTCAATCGAGATGTTTTTAAGGTCAATAACTACAGGATTGTTTTTCAATTATGCAGCCCCTCTCTTTGCCGTATAAGGCTAAAAATTATAGTATTGATAGAATAAAACAAAAAAAAGTCAATGTCAAGTCGTTTAAGGTATGAAACAAAAAAAATAAGTTTTCGGGGGCATTCACAGGTCAAAAAAGATAAAATAAATCAATTTTTGACGAACACTCCCGAATTTTCTGTTATGAAATTAAATTTATTCCGCCGTATTTTGCAGCTTTGCCGCAGTGACAGTGTTTCTCATAAGCCTTGCGATAGTCATAGGTCCCACACCGCCCGGAACCGGTGTGATGTAGCTTGCTTTCGGCTCAACGGAGTCAAAATCAACATCGCCGCAAAGCTTGCCGCTCTCGGTTCTGTGTATGCCGACGTCAATAACGACCGCACCGTCCTTTACCATATCGGCTGTAACAAATTTAGGCCTGCCGACCGCCGCAATGAGAACATCCGCGGTTTTTGTAATCTCTTTAAGATTTTGCGTTTTTGAGTGGCAAACCGTAACGGTTGCATCCGCCGCAAGCAAAAGCGCACTCATAGGCTTGCCTACAATGTTGCTTCTGCCGATAACAACGCAGTGCTTGCCGGAAACGGATATATTTTTATATTCGAGCATATCCATAATTCCGGCAGGTGTGCAGGGCGAGAGCCTGCCTCTGCCGATATTCAAAAGTCCGACATTTGTGGGTGAAAAACAGTCAACATCTTTTTCGGGAGCTATTGCGTCGATAACCGCGTTGCTGTCAAGGTGCTTAGGCAGCGGAAGCTGACAGAGGATACCGTTCACATCCGCTCTCTCGTTAAGCTCTTTAACCGTTTGCATTAACTCCTCCTGCGTAGTGCTCTCGGGTAAAACGTATTCATAAGATGTTATACCGAGCTTTTCGCAAGCTTTCTTTTTATTATTCACATATACTTTAGAGGCGGGGTCGTCGCCGACTATTATAACGGCGAGAGAAACTCCGATACCCTTATTTTTAAGCTCTGCAACCTTTGCCGCCGTACCCTCGTTAAGGACTGCCGCAACCTCTTTGCCGCTTATTATTTCTGCCATTTAAAACACTTCCCTGTGCTGAATTTATATAAATCGGGGACTGCTGCTTTTGCGACAGTCCCGCTCTTTTTTATTTTGCTTTCATCTTGATAAGCTCGCGGTAGCTGATAAGCTCTATTCCGTGGGCTTTGAGATGGTTGTGGAGCATGGGGTCTTTCATAAGCCGGTACTCCCAAACTCTGTCTTGCCAGCGCGCGGTTATGAATTTAATCTCATCGCTCTCTACCGACGGGTGAACGTAAGTTTCACAAATGCCTGCCGGAATTTTAACTATATTTTCAAGGAACATATCACGGTAAGTCTCATAGCTTTTACGCATATCGTCGTTCCACTCGGGGAATATGAGATAATCCGGCATGGGAACTTTATAGTGTTTGCTGAGAACACCGCAGACTCTGCACGCCGCGGCATAAAGCCAATAAGGCGTACCCTCGGGGCACTGGTCTTTGAGCGGCTTTGTGCACATTCTGAAAGCATAGCCGAAATCACGGCAAACTTTAAGAGTGGTAGGCAAAAGGCGAAGATTGCCCTCAAGACCGTAGAGCGAGCCCATGTGATTGTCAACGTGAGACGGCTTCATGCCGAGGTCGTGTGCTTTTTGTATCTGTGCAATTATTTCAAGGCGTGTCTCTTCAAGATCTGCGTGCTTTGCAAAATCGTCGCTTTCGGGCCACATAAAGCCTTTTTCGTTGCGAAGGCTCTTGCCGTCTGTGAGCGGAGACCAGTTATATTGCCCCCATTCACTTGTCATTGTAAGGTGAATACCCACGGCGTATTGAGGATTGTCTATTGAAAATTTGACCGCCTCTTCCGCATATTTACACGGCATCATTATTGTGGACGATTTTATTGCTCCGCATTCAAAAAGCTCAATTATGGCATCGTTTGCGGATTTGCACATTCCGAAATCATCGGCATTTATAATCAGATACTTGTCCGACACTTTTTTTACCTCCGAAAATAAGGGTATGAACGGCAAAAGCCGCCGTACCCCACATTGAAATATTTTGTATATTTTACCATACGGCACATAAAATTGCAAGCAAAAGGAGGTTCAATTAACACATTGTTTATAAAGAACATTTGATATTAAACATTCTGCAAAAATATGTATAAAAACAAATTCGGCAGACGCGCTGTTTACGAATCTGCCGATGCAAGAATTTATGTATTTTCATTTTCCTTTTTTATGCCGAAAATAAGTCTGAGCAATCCCCTGAGAGCCTTTGGGCTTTTGACTAAAACTATCTGCATAAAGCAATCCTCCTTATCTTGCCACGGCAATGCCCAAAACAATGAGAGCCGCCGCGAGCACCGCTATAAGAACCGCCTTGGGGCAGCAAAAAGCAACTATAAGCCCAACGCCGAATGCGGCGAGCACAACGCCCCAGTTGCAGCCTCTTCCGTGTCTGCGACATCTCATAAAAAACACCACCACAGCTTTTAATACATACTATGGCGGTGCAAAATTTTTGCTACTGATTTTCTTTTGAAATTACAATGAGGAGCGTTCCTTTTTTAACGGTGACCTTGCCCTGAGGCTCGGTAATATAATTGCTCGTTCCCATAGGGTCAAACGGATAGAGAGTTCCGTTTTGAAGAGAATAATAAAATCCCTCAAGCGTTATGCCGTGAGCCGCACCGTCCAAAGCGAAAAGAGAAACCTTTTCACCGGGATTGTTTTCTATAACGGCGGTATCGTTTTTTAGAACAAAAATAAAATTGCCTTCGTCCGCAAGAGCCGCAGAAGCGCCGTGACGCTCCGCATACAAAAGGGCTTGAATGTTGGCAAATGTGTGGTCAAATCTGCCGCCTGTGCCTCCGAGAATCATAAAGCTTTTGCAGCCTGCGGCAACACCCTTTTTAAGGGCAAGCATTGTGTCGGTATCATCTTTTTCGACCGGATAGACAAGCGTTTTAACCGATGTTTCGGGTTTGGAGGATGAATCATAATCGCCGAGATAAAGATCGGCCTTTACACCGAGAGGTTCGAGATGTCTCTGCCCTCCGTCTGCGGCAACGATATAATCGTCCTCATTTATTTTGGATTTTAAAGCGTCGTAATTTTTAATATCCGCCGCACCGATTATTACCCAGCGTTTCATAGCTGCCACTCCTTAAAATCTTTGACTTCGTTATAAAGAGCCACATAGCTGTCATGCCGCGAGGAGCTGATTTCTCCCCTTTTAACAGCCTCGACTATGCTGCAGCCCTTATCCGCAACATGGGCACATGAGGTAAACTTGCAGGTGCCTATATACTCTTTAAATTCGGGGAAGCAATATTGCAGCTCGTCTTTTAAAATAAGCTCGCCGCTCTCAAAATCAAGAGAAGAAAAACCGGGTGTGTCCGCAACATAACCGTCGCCGAGCTTATAAAGCTCCACATGGCGCGTAGTATGCCTGCCCCTGCCGAGCTTTTTGCTGATTTCGCCTGTTGAGAGTGAAAGCGATGGCTCAATGACATTGAGAAGCGACGATTTGCCGACGCCGGTGTTGCCCGTAAAAGCGCACACACAGCCGTCAATTTCGGCTTTAATCCATTCCGCACCCTCCCCTGTTTTATTGTTTACACAAAAACATTTTATGCCCGCAAGGCGATAAATATTGAGCAGTTCATCGCAGTTTTTGAGGTCTGTTTTGGTAAAGACAACTATCGGCTCTATGCCGCTGTGCTCGGCTATGACGGTGAGCCTGTCTATAATGAGCGTATTGGGGTTCGGCTCGCAAGACGACGCAACGATAACAAGCTTATCGAGATTTGCTATCGGCGGCCTTTTTAAAAGATTTTTTCTCTCTAAAATTTCATCAATCGTATTTTGACCGACCTGCGAAACGCTTATAATTACTCGGTCGCCCGCAACGGGGGTTATTTTTTCTTTGCGAAAAATGCCCTTTGCTTTACATTCATATACTTCACCGGCGGCTTCTATATAGTAGAAGCCGCCGATACCTTTAGTTATAATTCCTTCGTACTGCATCAATCATAGTCCTCTTCAATGGGTTCAGAGGTGGTTGTTGACTCGCTCGTAGGTTCTTCTTTGAGCGAATGAGTCTCTTCGTTATAGGTCTTGGGCGGAGTTGAAGCAAAGTTTATAAGGCAGTTGTAATAAAGCTGACCGTCAATATAAACCTCAAATTTATCCGAAGCACCGGAGCCCTTGACTGTGACGTTATAATACAATCCGTCCATACGAACATTGTCGTCTGTCTTAACGGTTTTGCCGTTGAGCTTTGCCTCGACCTTGCGAAGCTTCAAGAAAGATTCGGTGGGAAGTCTGAAACGAACGGTTGTCTCAACGCTCGGGTCTACTCCCTTGCTGACATAAATCTTTACGCTTGTTCCCGACGGCACCTTAGTTCCGTCGCTGACGCTCTGGCGGATAACCGTACCTGCGCCGACTGTATCGCTGTATTCTTCAACAATCTCAACATCAAGACCGAGGCTTGTCAAAAGCTTTTTGGCATTTGCACTCGAAAGACCCGAAGCATCTTTAACGGTGACATATTCAATATCTTCGCCCTCATAGGCGTTGTACTCAACCGTTACGGTTTCGCCGACCGTTGCCATAGTTCCCGAACCGGGAGTTACCTTTATGACCACGCCCGGGTCTATGCCCTCCATCTTAACCTTTTTGGGCTTGACGGTGAAGCCGAGATTTTCGAGCTGAGAAATAACATAGGCATAATCGCTGCCGACAAGCCCGCTCGGAATTTCTTTTTGCTCGCTGCTGACTGCGATTGTGAGCTGAATAACCGTCTTCTCTTCGTCTATTCGTGTGCCCTTCTCCGGTGTTTGGTCAATAACCGTGCCGGGAGCTTTAGTATCGTCATTTTTGGTGATTGGGTCTGCGAAGTTGAATTTATCGTATTCGCTGTTGCCCTCTATCTCTTCATAATAATTCATGTCGATAAAGTTCGGCACCTTGGTCTTGTTAAAGCCGAAGCCGCCGTTAAAATCTATCCAGCCGACCTTAACCGCAATCGCGCACAGCACGCCGACCACAACGACAAGACCCGCTATTATGCCGACAAGCACGGGAATTGTGCGGTTTTTGACATCCTCTTCTTCCTCATCATCTTCGTCCTCTATTTTTACGGGAGCAGGAATTTCGGAGGTTTTGGTTATTGCCTTGGTAGGCTCTGTATCAACAAAATAAGAATAGTTAAACTGAATTGACGGATTTCTCTTGAACTCTTCAAGGTCAAGAATCATCTCTGCCGCAGACTGATATCGCTCGGCAACATTCTTTTTCATTGCGTGCATTATAATCTGCTCAAGACCTATCGGAATATCGGGGTTAATCTCGGTTGGTCTTTTAGGCTCGTTCTGAAGCTGCATTATCGCAACCGAAACGGAGCTGTCCGCAACAAAGGGCAGCTGACCCGTGAGCATTTCATAAAACATTACGCCGACGGAATAAAGGTCTGCCTTATCGTCCGTGACATCGCCCCTTGCCTGCTCGGGGCTGATGTAATGAACCGAGCCGATTGTGGAATCAGAGAGAGTTCTCGTCTCGCTTCTGCTGAAGCGCGCAATGCCGAAATCGGTAACCTTAATAGTTCCGTTTTCAAGCAGCATAATGTTCTGCGGCTTAATATCTCTGTGGACAACGCCCTTATCGTGAGCATGCTGCAAGGCTCTTAAAATCTGCATAACGAAATAAACAGCCTCTTTTTGGTTTATAACACCCTGCTGCTCAATATACTCTTTAAGCGTTATGCCCTCAACATACTCCATAACTATGTACTGGAGTCTGTCGCCGTAGCTGACATCATATACCTTAACGATGTTGGGGTGTGAGAGCACAGCAATGGCTTTTGATTCGTTTTTGAATCTGCGGCGGAACTCCTCATTGGCGAGGTACTCTTCTTTAAGGATTTTAACCGCTACTATTCTGTCGTCAATATTATCATAGGCTTTATAGACAACTGCCATTCCGCCAACGCCGATTATTTCGCGAATCTCATATCTTCCGTCAAGGCGTTTGCCAACGTAACTTTCCATATAATAAATACACCTCTCATCAATTTGAAAGAACAACGACGGTAATGTTATCTCCGCCGCCGTTATCATTGGCGGTTTTAACAAGTTCGTCTGCTATCTCATATCTGCTGCTGTTTTTTGCTATGGAATATATTGTAGGCTCGTCAACGTAATTTGTAAGCCCGTCGGTGCAAAGAAGAACTATATCTTTGTCTTTATCTATCTCTTCCTGAAAGAAATCGACTCTTATATCACGGTCAACGCCCAAAGCTCTTGTTATAACATTCTTTTTGGGGTGAAAACGTGCCTCTTCTTTTGTAATCTCTCCGTTGTCAATCATATTTTGAACAACCGAGTGATCTGTAGTGACCTGAAACATACTTTCGGATACTATATATACCCTGCTGTCGCCTACGCTTGCGACATACACTCTGTCAACATTTATTATTACGGCAACCACCGTAGTACCCATGCCGAACAAAGCCTCGTTCTGCCCCGCCGTGTCAAACACAAGCATATTGGCACTCTCGATAGCGGAAATAAGCAAATTCTTTATAGAACCGTCAGACATGCCCGCGTGGTAGCATGTCGCTATTTTTTCCGATATTAGTTTTACGGCTGTTGCGCTTGCTACGTTTCCCCCGGCGGCTCCGCCCATTCCGTCGCAAACCACAGCCCATGCGACATTGCCCGGCAGTTCGCCTGCGGCGTAAGAGTCCTGATTATTGCTTCTGACAAGACCCTTGTCGCTCTTTGCTGCTATTTTCATTATTAACCCTCCTTAATGGAGATTAGCTTTTTCGCGTCTGCTGCGAAGCTGACCGCAGGACGCATCTATATCCGAACCGAGACTTCTTCTGACGGTGACGTTTATCCCTCGGGAAGACAAAACGTCACAAAAAGCTTTGAGGGTCTCTTCTTTGCTGCGCTTGTATGTGCTCTCTTCGATTTCGTTTGCGGGAATCAAATTGACGTGACACAGCATACCCTTTAAAAGCGAGGCAAGCTTTGCCGCACACTCAGGGGTATCGTTAAGACCCGATATCATGGCATATTCAAAAGATATGCGTCTTGATGTTTTTTTTGTATATTTTTTGCACGCTTCAATAAGCTCTTCCAAATGATATTTGCGGTTTATCGGCATTATCTTTGAACGGAGCTCGTCCTCCGGCGCATGGAGCGACACGGAGAGAGTTATCTGAAGCTCTTTATCCATAAGCTCGTAGATTTTGGGAACTATTCCGCAGGTTGAAAGCGATATATTTCTCATGCCGAGATTAAGACCGTTTTCATCGCCGACAAGGCTTAAAAACTTCATGGCATTTTCGAAATTATCAAGCGGTTCGCCCATGCCCATCATAACAACGTGCGAAACGCGGACGTTCATATCGCGCTGAGCGGCATGTATCTGTGAGAGCATCTCGCCCGCTGTGAGATTACGGACGCAGCCGCCCTTTGTAGAGGCGCAGAACATACAGCCCATTTTGCAGCCCACCTGTGAGGATATGCACAGGGTGTAGCCGTATTTATATTTCATCAGAACGGACTCGATAAAATTGCCGTCATAAAGCTTAAAAAGGTATTTTACCGTTCCGTCTGTTTTTGACACTCGTTTAAGTTCGATTTCACAGGATCTTATCGGATAATTCTCAGAAAGAGTTTGGCGCAGAGACTTCGGAATGTTCGTCATCTCGTCATAATCCGATACGCCCTCTTTTTGAAGCCATGAAAAGATTTGCGAAGCGCGGTACGACGGCAAATTCAAAGATTTGCAAACGCTCTTCACCTCTTCAAGATTCATTGACTTTATATCGTCAGACGTCAAGGCGTATTCCTCCTGCGAAAAGCTGAAATAAAAAATCCGTCACTGCCGTGAATATGCGGCATCAAAGTGAGCGTATCACCGTCTTCAGCGGCACGCTCAACCTCCGGCAAAACTCTTATCGGTTCAAAGTCTTTATGCTCACCGAGGAAGCGATAAAAGACATCCTCATTCTCTTTTTTGTTAAGCGAACAGGTAGAATATACCAAAACTCCGCCCGGTTTTAGATATTTTGCCGATATCGTCAATATAGAATACTGTATTTCGGGCAATTTGTCAACCTCTGCCGCGGTTTTGAAGCGTATCTCGGGCTTTCTGCGTATTACGCCGAGCCCGGCGCAGGGTGCGTCGCACAGTATTTTATCCGCCAAAGGCAGGTCTTTGTTATAGACGCTGCCGTCATTTAAAAGTGTATGTATGCTCTTTATTCCGAGCCTTTTTGCACCGTCTTCTATCAGTGACAGACGCGATGGGTAAATATCGCAGGCGGTTATGTTGCCGCCGCCGTTCATCATCTCTGCAACGGTGAATGTTTTGCCGCCGGGAGCGGAGCAAATATCAAGCACCGTTTCGCCGCTTTTTGCCCCCAAAGCCTTGCAGCAAAGCTGAGAGGCAGTATCCTGCACATGAAAAAGTCCGTTTTTATATTCGTCAAGGTTTTTAAGCGAACCGGGCTTTTCGAGAATAAGCGCATTTTCGGCAGTATCGCTTTTGCTTGCGGCTATTCCTTTTTTTGAAAGTGAAGCTAAAAGGCTGCCGCAATCCGTCTTTAAGGTGTTTACCCTTATGACCGTTTGCGGAGCACCGAGCGAAAACTCGGCGATTTTGTCTGCATTCTCTTTGCCGTAGCTGTCACTCCAGAGCTTTAACATCCACTCCGGGCAAGAATATTTAACGCTTCTGAAAGACAAAGAATTTTCATCTTTCGGAAGTTTTAGCCCTGCCGCCGCAACTTTTCTGAGCACCGCATTCACAAGCCCCGCGGCAAATGCCGCCGAGTTGTTTTTTGCGAGCTTTACGCTCTCGTTCACCGCGGCGGAGACGGGCACCTTATCCATAAAAAGAATTTGGTACGCGCCCATTCTCAAAACAGTGAGCACCTGCGGCTTGAGCTTTTTCAGCGGCTGAGTTAAATAAAGGCTAAGCTGATAGTCGAGAGTTATTGTCCTCTCGCAAACTCCGTAAACAAGTGCGCAGACAAAAGCCCTGTCCGCACCGCTGTAAGATGAAGAGTCTAAGAAAGAATCAAGCGCAAGGTTTGAATATGCGGAGTCTTTATATATTTTATAAAGTATATCAAATGCCGACTGACGCGGTGTTTTCATAAATCATCCTCTAATTTCTTCTGCCCGAACCTGTGAAGCGAATTATATAATATAAAAGGTTTGCAACCGATGTTGCGAGTGCGGCAACATAAGTCATTGCCGCGGCGGTGAGAACTTTTCTTGCTCCCTCGCGCTCGTTTTCGTCATACAATACAGAATCCGACTCAATAACCGCCATTGCTCTTCTGCTGGCATTGAACTCAACAGGCAAAGTGACGAGCTGAAAAACGGCAACAAGCCCGTAAAGTGCAAGACCGACATACACCATAATTTCGCCTATTGCGCTCATGTTTGAGAGAGCCGCCAAAGCCATGCCTATAACGGCTATCAAAATGCCGTAGCGTGAGCCGAAGTTGCAAAACGGAATTATCGCGGTGCGCACTTTGTTTGGCACATAGCCCTCTGCGTGCTGTGCGGCATGACCCGCCTCGTGGCAGGCTATGCCTACCGCCGCAACCGAGCGTCCGCTGTACACGCCGTCCGAAAGTCTTATAACTTTTTCGTTGGGCGAATAATGGTCGGTGAGCTTTCCTCCTACGTGCTCTATTCTGACGTCGGTTATTCCGTAATGGCTGAGCACCGCCTGTGCCGCCGCCGCGCCCGTGAGTCCCCTTGCGTTGGGAACAGCCGAATATTTCTTATATGCCGATTTGACTTTTATCTGAGCAACAAGCCCCAAAATAAACACCGGCAGCATAAAAAGGATATATGAAAAATATCCGTAACCGTAAAAACCGAATGGCATAATAATTACCTCTTTTACTTTAAGATAACGCCCTTTTCAATAGGATTGCCCCTCATATAATCTGCGGCATTCATTGCCTTTTTGCCCTGCGGCTGAAGAGTGACAATCTCCACCGCTTCGCCGTCGCCGCAGCAGACAACAAGCCTTTTAGAGTTTTCTATAACCTCGCCCGCTTTGCCTTTTACCTTGCCGCAAAGAAGAGTTTTATGGGCTTTAATAACTTTGCCGTCAAGCTCAAAGGTTGCAAGCGGCCAAGGAGAAAGACCTCTTACTTTATTATGAACCTCGCGGGCGGATAAATTCCAATCTATGGGGCAAAGTTCTTTTGAAAGCATCGGAGCATAATTTGAAAGCGAATCGTCCTGCTTTTTTCTTTGTATTGTTCCGTCCTCTATTTTGCGAATCGTCTCGCTCATAACGTCCGCACCGAGCAGCGAGAGCTTATCGTGAAGATCGCCTGCGGTGTCGTTTTCGCCAATCTCTGTTTTGGCAGAGATAAGCATATCGCCGGTGTCAAGCCCCGCGTCCATTTGCATTGACGTTACGCCGCTTTCTTTTTCGCCGCCAAGCACAGCCCACTGTATCGGAGCCGCTCCGCGGTATTTCGGCAAAAGCGAGGCATGGATATTCACACAGCCGTATTTCGGAATATCCAGTATATTCTGCGGAAGTATCTGACCGTAGGCAACAACAATCATAAGGTCAGGTGCGATTTCTTTTATAATATCGCAAGCGTCGCTTTTGCGAAGCCTTTCGGGCTGATAGACGGGAATTGAATATTTGAGCGCAGTCTCTTTCACGGGAGGATATGCCATGTGATGACCTCTGCCCTTGGGTCTGTCCGGCTGAGTGAATACGGCTTTGACAGTGTGACCGTCTGCAACAAGCCTTTCAAGGCACGGAACGGAAAACTCCGGCGTACCCATAAATACTATATTCATAAGTTAATCCTCTTCATCATACATTTCGAGGGCATTGTCGATATAAAGAACACCGTCAAGGTGGTCAAGCTCATGGCAAAAGCAGCGAGCCTTTAAGCCCTCGCCTTTATACACTACCCATTTGCCCTCTCTGTTTTGAGCCTTGACCTTGACCCACTCGGGTCTTTCGGTAACACCGTATCTGCCGGGAATTGAGAGGCAGCCCTCTACCTCCTCCTGCTTTTCGTCGCTTCTCTCGGTAATTTCGGGGTTTACAAGCTCCATAAGCCCGTCACCGACATCAATAACAACAACTCTTCTGAGTATGCCGACCTGAACAGCGGCAAGCCCTGCGCCGTTTGCGCTGTAGAGAGTATCTTTCATATCGTCAAGAAGATCCCACAGGCGTTTGTCAAATTTTTCGACCTTGCGGCTGGTCTTTCTGAGAACCGGATCTTCAAGTGTAACAATTTTTCTTAAAGCCATATTATATCACCTTATCATTTTTGCAGTGCGCTATATAAGCGTCTGCGGATTTATATCTACATAAACACTTACGCCGCCGAAGCGCGAAAGCTTGCCGAATGACGAGAGCACCGAGCCGAGGTCTGAGCGAAACTGTTTATTGTTTTTGCATTTTAAAATAAGTCTGTATCTGTATTTATTGCTGATTTTAACCACCCTTGCCGGCATGGGGCCGAGCGCGATAACGCTTTTGGAGGATAAAATCGGCTTTGTCATATCAAAAAATACGTCTGCCGCCGCTTTGACCTTCGTTTCGTCTTCACCGACAAAGCCTATGAGGCATATATCGCAAAACGGAGGGTAAATAAGCAGCTTTCTTATCTGTATTTCTTCGCCGTAAAATTTATCGTAATCCTGCTCTGCGGCAAGGCGGATAACTTCATTTTCGGGGTTTATTGTTTGAATAACGGCAGTGCCCGAATACTTGCCCCTGCCGGATCTGCCGACAACCTGGGTTATAAGGTCAAAGGTTCTCTCCTGACTTCTGAAATCGTCGCTGAAAAGTTGACTGTCGGCAGAAATTACGCCGACAAGCGTTACATTCTCAAAATCAAGCCCTTTTGCGACCATTTGAGTGCCGAGCATAATATCATACTCGCCCCTTGCGAACGCGCCGAGCTTTTCTTCATGTGAAAAGCGGGACATGGTTGTGTCCGCGTCCATTCTGAGCACCCTTGCCTCGGGTAAAAATTCCGAGAGCTCGTCCTCTATCTTTTGAGTGCCGAAGCCGCCGTAGCGCATATCGTTGCTGCCGCACTCGGGGCATTTTGTTGTAAACGGAATCGAATAGCCGCAGTAATGGCACATAAGCCTGTTATTTGCGCGGTGATAAGTCATAGATATGCTGCAAGACGGACATTTTATGACGTGACCGCAGCTTTTGCATGAGGCAAAGGTATTAAAGCCCCTACGGTTCATAAGAAGTATTGATTGCTTTTTGTTTTCAAAATTTTCTCTCAAAGCCGAGACAAGCTCTCGGCTGAGCCCGCTGCCGTCCAGCGGGTCAAGCAGCATATCAACTATTTTGACCGTCGGCAACTGCGCCTGCGCGTAGCGTTTGGTCAGTGTGCAAAGCTTATATCTGCCGCTTTTTGCGGCGGCATAGGTCTCTATGCTCGGTGTGGCAGAAGCCAAAAGAAGCACCGATTTGTTTGCGGCGCATCTGAAACGGGCAACATCTTTTGTATCATATCGAGGAGCTTGCTCCGATTTATAGGTGTGCTCCTGCTCCTCGTCAATAATTATCATGCCGATGTTTTGAAGCGGAGCGAAAACCGCGCTCCTTGTGCCGATAACTATTTTTGCTTCGCCGTTTTTTACTCTTTTCCATTCGTCCGCTCTTTGCCCGACAGAAAGCGCGCTGTGGAAAACAGCCGTCTTTGAGCCGTAGCGTTTATGAAAAAGATTAAGCGTTTGAGGGGTAAGCGAAATCTCCGGCACCATGACAATGACGTTTTTGCCCATAGACAGAACTTTATCTATAAGGCTTAAATAAACGCTCGTTTTGCCGCTGCCCGTGACGCCGTAAAGGAGCGACACTCCCCCCTCGCCTTTAAGATAAAGCGAGAGTATATCGTCATATGCCTTTTGCTGTTCTTCGCTAAGGCAAATAGTCTCTGCCCGAGGGGGCTCGTCTTTTAATTCATAGGGATTTCTGAGAACCTCGCTGTCATAAACTCTGACAAATTCTTTTCTTTGCAGTGCGGTCACAACAGCGGGAGTATAACCCGTAAAATAACAAATTTCTTTGATTGAAGCCGTGCCGACGTCCTCTAAAAGCGATAGAACTCCCCTTTGCTTTGCAGAGAGCTTAACCGCGCCCTGCAAGGCTTCTTCTCCTCTCTCGGTGAGAGTTACGGAGCGTATTGTTTTATCGCCGAAGCGGCGAACGGCATCGTCATTTGTTAAAAGCCAGCCTTTTTTTGCCATTGCGGGCAAAATGCCGCAGTCGTGCTTATATCCGAATTTTGAAAGCAGCTTTGCGCCCTCTTTATATCCGTTTGCTTTTGACAAAAAGTCGTATATCTCCTTTTCGTCCGCGGTCATTTCTTCTGTGTCAATATTCGGCGCGGCGGAATATGTCACAACGGTTTTGTGAGTTATCCCTGCCGGCAATACCGCCTTAAAAGCGTCAAAAACGGTGCAAAAAGTCCTTTGTTTGAGCCAAAGGATGAGACTTAGCATCTCACTGTCTACAAGCGGCGTTTCGTCTATAAGCTTTGAGACTTTTTTGAGTCCCTTGGTTTCTTCCGCCTGATATTTCTCGATAATTATACCCTGCCTGCCTCTGTTGCCGCTGCCGAAAGGCACCATAACGCGGCAGCCCGGCACAGCGCTGTCTTTTAAGCTTTCGGGCAAAAGATAGCTGTATGCCAGGTCAAAATGATATGCTGTGTTTTCTACCGCCACTTTAACGGCAAGGCTGCAAGGCATAAAGTCCCTCCGAAAATCAGATATATCTTATCTCTTCGGGCTCGATTATTTCGTATTCGCCCTTGAGAATTTCGTCAAGAGCAATGCTTACGGGCTTTTCGGTGAGGATAATCTTCTCTTCCTCTGCCTCATTTGCGATTTCTCTTGCTCTTTTTGCTGTTGCTCTTACAAGAGAGTAACGGCTCATGTGGTTTGAAAGAATCTTTTTAAGACTCGGGTTGAATTTAAGGTCTCTGTCTTGTGTGAACATAATATATATCTCCTTTAAATATTTTATATAATCACTGTTTGAGCTGGAGCGATCTTACAATGGAGTAAAGGTCGTTCACCGCGTCATCCAGATCATCATTTACTATTCTGTATTCATAATTTACGCTGTATTCAAGCTCTTTTTTAGCTATGCTGAGCCTGCGGATAACGTCCTCGTCTGTTTCGCTGCCTCTGCCGCGCAGACGTTTCTCAAGCACTTCGAGGCTCGGAGGAAGGACAAAAACTCCGACAGCGTCGGGATAAAGAGCCTTTATCTGACGCGCGCCCTGAACTTCGATTTTAAGAATAACGGTGTCTCCGTTTTTTAAGTGCTCGTCAACGGGAGCTTTGGGCGTGCCGTAATAATTAAGCCCGTATTTTGCATATTCGAGCATCGCGCCGTCTTTTATAAGGCGCTCAAACTCTTCACGCGTTATGAAGTGATAATCAACGCCGTCTTTCTCGTTTTCTCTCGGCTGTCTCGTGGTGTATGATACGGACTTCCACACGCCCTTCATTTTTTTAGCCGCAAAACATTCAAGAACCGTGTCCTTGCCTGTTCCCGCAGGGCCGGAGAATACCATAAGAGTTCCTTTTTCAGACATTGTCGGTCTCCTCCTCTATTATTTCGCCGACGCGGTTTGCAAGCGTTTCGGTCTGTAAATAAGAAAGTATGACCTGATCGCAGTCTGTGATAACAACGGCTCTTGTCTTTCTGCCGTGGGTGGCGTCGATAAGCTTGCCTTTATCTCTGTAATCCTGAATCAGTCTTTTGATCGGCGCAGAGTCGGGGTTGACTATCGCCGTCATTCTCTCGGCATTGAACATGCTGCCAAAGCCAATATTAACAAGTTTCATAAACCCTCCGCAATAAATAAAACTACTCTATATTCTGAACCTGTTCGCGTATTTTTTCAACCTCTGATTTAATATCGAGTACGCGGCCGGCTATTTCGACATCCTGCGCCTTGGAGCCTATTGTGTTTGCCTCGCGGTTAATCTCCTGAACAAGGAAGTCGATTTTTCTGCCGATTGCCTCATCGCTTTCAAGGAAAGTGAGAAGCTGGTCTATATGACTGCGAAGACGAACCGTCTCTTCGGCAACGGCAATTTTGTCGGCATATATCGCCGCCTCGTTTAAAAGGCGCTGTTCCTCCACCGACGCGTCGCCGAGAAGCTCTTTCATTCTCTCGCGCAGCTTGTCATTATATTCTTTGACGGTCTGAGGTGAACGTTCCTCAATAAAAGCAACGTTTTCTATTATGTAATGCGCCCTTGATGAAATGTCTTCTTTCATCTTTTGACCCTCGACCTTACGCATTTCAATAAAGCTGTCAACAGCCTCCTCGGCCGCAGCGCGCACGGCGTTCCAGATTTTATCCTCGTCCGCCTCGGCTTTTCTGACTGTCAAAACATCCGGGAATCTTGCGATAAGAGCGGCATTTACGCCGTTTTCTATGCCGTACTTTTCGGCGATTTCGCTCAAAGCCTTTACATATCCGCTTGCGAGCGAATGGTTGATTTCGACCTCTACCGAATCGTCCTCAAGATTTTCTATCTGAACAAAGCACTCAATCTTGCCCCTTGACACTCTTGACTGAACGTATTTTTTTAACTTTTCGTCAAGAAAGCCGTATGTGCGCGGACATCTTGAAGAAAATTCAAAATATCTGTGATTGACGCTCTTTATTTCAACGGTTACGTTCATGTGCTCAAAGTTTTTGCACGCTCTGCCGTAACCGGTCATGCTCTTTATCATTGCAATCGATCCTTTCAAAATTATCCTTTGCAGCAGTGACCCTTTAAAAGCTCGGGTATTTCACCGCTCAGCTTGTCCTTCGTTTTTTCGAAGCCGAGCAAAGAAGCAACCGAACGTGCTTGCTCCGCCTCGTAATAAGCTATATATGCGTTTCTGTTGCCGGCATAATTCAGGGCGCTTCTGATAAGTCCCTCCTGCGTTTCGGGGTCCGAATCCGGCACCTCAACGCTTACAATCCGCATAGAATAGCCGTCGAGATAAAACACGACCGTTCCGCAGTTATTGCCGTTGTCGTCATACGCAATATATCCCAAAGCGGCAGTGTCGTCTTTATATTTTTCACCGAGCAGGTCGTTTGTTTTGGGTTTAAATCTTAACATATTTTCGCCTTATTTCTTGGGAGTTTTCATGCCTGAGGAGACCATCAGCTTGTGCACCTCGTCCTCTTTAAGCTCGCGCCACTTGCCCTGCGGAAGCATACCGAGCTTTACCGAACCGACAGCCGTTCTTTTAAGACGTGCGGTTTCAACGCCGATAGCATCGCACATTTTTCTTATCTGGCGGTTTCTGCCCTCGCGCAGAATTATCTCTATAACAACGCGCCCCTCTTGCTTGTCTATAATTCTTGCCTCTGCCGGAGCGGTCATTCTGCCGTCAATTTCGATACCGTTTCTTATCATATCAAGCTGTTCCGCCGTAATATCGGGGCGAACCGTGACTCGGTATGTCTTAGGCATATGCTTTGACGGGTGGGTCATAAAGTTTGCAAACTCGCCGTCGTTAGTCATAAGGAGCAAGCCCTCGGAGTCTTTATCGAGTCTGCCGACGGGGTAAACTCTTGTGCCGACATCCGAAACGAGCTGCGCAACGCACCTTCTGCCTCGGTCGTCCTCCATGGTTGTGATAAAGCCTCTCGGCTTATGAAGCATGATATAGCGGTATTTTTTTGAAAATACAATCTTTTTGCCGCTGACCGTCACAGTGTCTCTTTTAGGGCTTACCTTGTCGCCGAGCTGTGCCGGGTGACCGTTGACCTTGACCTTGCCGTTTAAAATAAGCTCCTCTGCCTTGCGCCTTGATGCGACGGCGCACTGTGAAAGGTATTTTTGAAGTCTGATTCTATCATCAGTCATATTTTTGCCTTTGACGCGAAATGCGTCTTTCCTTTCTGTTAATGCTGAAATATATTTTTTATGTTATTTATTATTCTTTTAAAAAATCCGTCTTGATTTTTATTTTCGCTTTTCGTCTTTTCAAAAGCTTTAAGCTCCGCGCTCTCACCTGCCGTAATCGGTGCCGAGGCAATCACCTTGCCGGACAGAATATAATCAACTCTGCCGACTACCGCGCCCTCTTTCACCGGAGCATATAAAAAGTGCTCAAAATAAAGCTTGGTTTTTATGTTTGAAATATCTTCTGTGCAAAGCGTGACATTGCCGCACTTTAAAGATACATCGCCCTTTGTGCCGCCCGTTATCGGGATTTTGATTTTTGAAAGATCCGGCGACACGGTTTCGCCTTTAATAAGAGAAAAACCGTAATCAAGCATTTTGCGGTGGTCGCTCCAATCCCCGGGAGCACTCAGCGTAACCGCGACAAGCATAACGCCGTTCCTTTGAGCGCACGAAACAAGGCATCTGCCGCTCTTTTTTGTAAAGCCTGTTTTAACGCCCACCGCACCGTCATAAATTCTCAAAAGCCGATTATGATTGCTGAGCGTTCGCTTATACGGCGGATTGCCGTAGGACACGGACTCGCTCTTTTTTGAGCAAATGTTCAAAAACTCAGGGTTTTTGACTGCCTCACAGCCGAGCAGCGCCATATCATATGCGGTGGAATAGTGCTCATCATCATCGAGCCCGGAGGGTGTGACGAAGTTAGTGTCGTTCATGCCTATCTCTTTTGCGCGCAGATTCATCTTTTTGACAAAATTTTCGACATTGCCGCCGAGCGATATTGCCGTGACATTTGCCGCGTCGTTGCCCGATTGAAGCAGCATACCGTAAATAAGCCCCTCAAGGGTGACGGTGTCACCCGGCAAAAGCCCCATAGAAGTGCCCTCGACATTCAGCATGGAGTCTTTAACCTTTATCACACTGTCGGGAGTGTTCTCTTCCAAAGCCAAAAGAGAGGTCATTATTTTAGTGGTGCTCGCCATTGAGCGGCGCTCACGAGCGTTTTTTTGATAGAGAACCTCGCCCGTCTGCACACACATCAGCGCGGCAGAGGCGGCGCTCAAATCATCGGCACCGAGCGCAAAAGCCCTGCTGCAAAGCGGCAGCGACAAAATCAGCACGGCCGCCAACACACAGAATAATTTTTTCACTTAACCACCACCCACAAATTATACTTATGCAGGCAGTGAGAAAAAAATCATTTAGTCTTCTTCAAAAACGGATTCAACGTCAAATTCTTCTTCGCCGTTCTTTTTATTTTTGATTTTGTCAACAACTTCCGAAAGCTTGTCTACGAGCTCCGGAAGCGAGCTTATAACTCTCTCCATGGAAGAATCGGGGCCTTCGGAGATATATTTAACACTGACGCTGCCGTTATTTATTACAAGGAATGCAACGGGTGTGAGTGTAACGCCTGCTCCGCCGCCGCCGCCGAAAAGCTCTTTAGCCGATTTTGAGGGAAAATCCGAACCGCCCGAGGCAAATCCGTAGGTAACCTTTGAAACGGGAATTACCTTTATGCCCTGGCCTGCGTCAATGGGATCGCCTATAATAGTGCGCGAATCGACCATGTCTTTTATTTTGTCAATAGTCGTGCCGAGGATTCCTGCTGCAGATTGTTCTTTCATTATATTTTTCCGCCTTTCCTGGTCTCGGCATTTTCTGCCTCGACCGATATTTTGGTTTTATTCTTCTCAGCCTCTTTCGAGACCGCTTTTTGCTTTGCCGCCTGCCTTTTTGAGGCATTTTTAGAGTTTGTAATGAGCACTTTTATAAGCTCAATTCCGAGTGAGAACACGAGCGAAATGCACGCGCCGATGAGCTTCAGCGGTATCAAATTCAGGCTCAATTTAAAAGCACCCTGAGATTTGCCGCCTAAAAAATCGGGGTTGATTTTGACCGAGCAGTTTTTTGAGTGCACGGTGCTCAATATGTAGCCGAGCGGAGGATAAACCGCCGCGCAAACCTTGCCGTATTTTTGTGCCGTGTTTGCCGCGTCGCCGTCCGCAACATTTATCCTGAGCCAAAGAGTTTTTATATAAAAGCTTCTGCCGATTTTGCCCATACCTTTTTTAAGCTTTGCGGCAACGGTTGAAATAAGCTCTATTATACCTGAAACGCCTTGGTCGTTATAGAATGTTTTGATGAAATTATCGGACTTTTCTTTGGGTTTCTCTTCTTTTTCTTCCTTTTTATCGTCCTTTTTTTCATCTTTGGGCTTTTTTTCTTTTTTCTTTTTTTTATTTTTCTTTTCCTGCGGAGGGTAAATATAATACTTTATAAAAAGATACCTGATATATAAGACGAACTCTTCGTTATACTCGGAGTAAATATTGACCGGTATAGCCAGTATCAGCATTATAAAAATTATTATTCCGAGTATTATAAGCAAAGCTGTCAAAATATCACCTCCGTTAATTTATACGTTATAATTATTCTTTTTCGCTCTCTTCATTTGCCGAATTTTCTGCATTTTCGGCAGTTAAATCAAGTGAGAGCTGATCGGGAAGCTCCTGCTTTTTAGGCATATCCTCATGCTCGGGAAGATCCGGCAATTCATCGAGAGAGCTTACGCTGAAGCACTTTAAGAACTCCGGTGTTGTGCCGTAAAGAAGCGGTCTGCCGGGTAAATCAAGACGTCCTTTTTCTTCAATAAGTCCCTTTTGGCAAAGGGTTGCCATAACGCCGGAGCAATCCACTCCCCTGACCTGCTCAACAAAAGATTTTGTAACGGGCTGGTTATATGCAACGACCGCCAGCACCTCAAACGCTGCATTTGAGAGAGGGGTATTTTTCTTAATTTCCAGCACGGCGCGAACCTTGTCGGCATATTCGCTCCTTGTGCAAAGCTGAAATTCATCATCCATTCTCACAAGGCAAATGCCGCTTCCGCGCTCGTCAAGGCTGTCGCCGAGGTTTGTGAGCAGATTTTCGGCATATTCCGGCTCAATCTCGAGTGCTTCGGCGATACGCTGATATTCTATCGGCTCACCCGAGGCAAAAAGTATCGCCTCAACCGCCGCCTGCATTTCGTCAACTTTCAAAATAATCCTCCCCAATTTCATAATCCGGGTCGTCCGAGAGCATCTCGACCTCGGCATCGCTGCCGCTGCCGGACACCGCGACTTTTTTATCCTTTGCAAGAGAAAGCAGCGCGAGGAACGTTGCCACCATTTCGGAGCGAGACTCGGCGGACTCAAAAAATTCCGAAAACTTCTGCTTTTTCTTTTTAAACAGCTTATTCATTATGTAGCGAACTCTTGCGGCAATCGGCACAATTTTGTGCGCCACTATACCCGAGAACGCCTCAATCGGCGGCGGAAGATTTCGCTTGCCCCTGCCGACAGCCGAAAGATATGCTCTGAAAAGCTCTATCGGCTCATGAAGTCTTTTATATTTCATATCGGGCGGTATTTTTTGCGCCGCGCGCGATATATGGTCAAGGTCAACCTGTTCGCTTAATTTGCCGGCCATTATCTGACAGTCGCGGTACTCCGAAAGTTCGCCCTGAAGTTCTTCTTTAAGTGCCTGCGCCTCCTCCTCATGCACGGGAAGGAGCGAAACCGTCTTTATATATACGAGCCTTGCCGCCATCTCTACAAATTCGCTTGCAACGTCCATATCCGCAAGCTGCATCTGCCGCACATAGTCGAGATACTGCTCGACAAGCTGCAAAATAGGTATATCGTTTATATCTATTTTATGCTTGCTTATCAGGTGCAGGAGCAGATCCATAGGTCCCTCAAACACCTCTAACTTGTATGATAAAGCTTCCATAAAAAACTCCGTTTATATTATAAGGTCTGCAAAGGTAACAAATGCTTTGAACAAGAAGTTCGACATTGCCGATATGGGCTTTGAAAACGCGCCCGTGAGCAGAAGCACCATAATCGCAATCATTATATATCTTTCATACTTCATTATTTTAAAGTATGTTTCGGTGGGCAATATCGCGGTGAGAATACGCGAGCCGTCAAGCGGCGGTATGGGAATGAGGTTAAACACCGCAAGATTTATATTTATGATTGCACAGTAAAGGAAAAACACAGAGAAAGCCGTGGCGATAATTCCGCCCGAGGAATATCTATATATCGCGACATAACAGAATGCGCTCAAAAGCGCAACCAAAAGGTTTGACACGGGGCCTGCGAGCGCAATAAGCGCCATTGCAAGCTTTTTATTTTTAAGTTTTGTTTTATAAGGGTTTACCGGCACGGGCTTTGCGTAACCGAAGCCGACGAGAAGAATCATCAGTGCGCCGAGCCAATCGACATGAGCGAGCGGTGAAAGCGTAAGTCTGCCGCTCACTCTTGCGGTGTCGTCACCCATTTTATCCGCTACCCAAGCATGGGCAAACTCATGTATGGGCAAAATACAAAACACCACAAAAGCACTGACGCACAGTCCGACGATTATATCGACCGCGTTGCCGCCGCGTATAAGGTCTAAAAGCATAAAATCATCCTATTCGTTTAACTGCGGTCACCACTCTGGGTATTCCGCTTAAATCGTTTATTGTATCAACACTGCCGCCCGCAAGATAAAAGAGCTGTGAAACGTCCTCTGCCTGCGATTCGCCGCATTCTACGGCAATAAAACCGTCTGCCTTGAGCCTCGGCAGCCAAACCGCTACAAGAATTTTATAAAAATCCAAGCCGTCCGCACCGCCGTCAAGCGCGGTTTTGGGCTCTTTTTGCACTTCTTTTTGCAAAAACGGTATCTCTTCTGATTTTATATAAGGCGGATTTGACAAAATGCAGTCTGCCTCAACTCCGCCGAGAAGCGATTTATCGGCAATGTCGCCGCATATAAGCTCAACATTCTTTACCTTGTTGAGTTTTATATTCTTTTTAAGATACTCGCAGGCTTCTTTTGATTTTTCAACCGCATATACCTTGGCTTTTGGGAACTGCTTTGCAACGCTTATCGCAATACATCCGCTGCCCGAGCAAAGGTCAAAAACAACGGGTTCTTTCACATTTGAAAGCCGCACCTTGGCAATTTCGGGTAAAAGCTCGGTTTCGGGGCGGGGTATCAAAACGCCCTCGCCGACCTCAAACGGCAAACCCATAAACTCCCACCTGCCGAGAATATACTGAAGCGGCTCGCCTGCTATGCGGCGGCGTATGAGCGAAAGAAACGCAATTTCGTCTTTCTTTTTAACCTCTTTGTCTTTTTTGAGAGCAAACTGCGTTGAGTTTATTTTAAGAGCGTGCTCCATAAGCCAGCGCGCGTCAAAAAATGCATTTTCAATAAAAGCATAATCGAGCATTTCCGCTCCCTGCCTGTATAACTCATTGACCGTCATTGTTATCATCCTCTGTAAGTTCTACGGGGTAAATGACTTCTTCCTGACCATCGTTTAAACCGAGGCACTCTTTTGTTGCGGCAATCGCAACCTCTATAATATCGTCTGTCGGCTCTTTGGTTGTTATGCGCTGCATCCAAAGACCCGGTGCCGAACTGATTTTGACAAAGAGATTATCATGGCCGCCCGCGTATTTGAGAACCTCGTAGCTTATGCCCAAAAGCACGGGTAAGAGCAGGATTTTAACACACATCCATATAGCTCTCGAAGCACGAAGCTCCGGGAAAAGCACCGCAACAAGTGATGTGACAAGTATGCTTATGAGAATAACGAGAAAAACGAAGCTCGTGCCGCATCTCGGATGAAATCTTGTCTGCGCTCTGACGTTATCCACCGTAAGAGGCAGACCCTTTTCATAGCAAAAGATTGATTTATGCTCTGCGCCGTGGTACATAAATACCCGTCTTATATCTTTCATATAGCTGACTGCAAGCATATAAAGCACAAACAAAATGCCTCTTACAACACCCTCTATCAAGGGTTTATATTTTGTTATGTCGGTTTTTAAAAGAGTCTCTAATCCGTCTGCCAAAAGGCTCGGCAGCCAAACAAAAAGTAAAAACGCGAGCGCAAAGCCGAGCACTGCCGAGATAACGCCTATAACCGTCATCATTTTAGGACCGAAATGATCTGTCAGCCATTTATCGACCTTTGACATATTCTCTTCGCCGCCGTCCTCAATATCCATTGATGTTTTCTCGGCGGATTCCATCATACATTTGTATGTGAAAATCATTTGGTCCACAAAATTTATCGGACCTCTGATAAAAGGTATTCTTGCAATTTTATGTTTATCTTTTAGCATAGTCTGCTTTTTGAGCTGGGTCTCGATAGAGCCGTCAGGCATTCTCAAAGACATACCGACGCCTTTGGGGCCTATCATCATAATGCCCTCCATAAGTGCGGAGCCGCCTATGCTGTATTTTTTATTTTCTTCAGACATTATTCATCCTCCTGTAAATTTTTTTCGTTTTCTGCCGCTATGGCTGCTTCTATATCCCACTCCTCGCCGAGTTCGACATGATCTATATCAAACCCGAGAGTGACGGTTGTACCCTCGCCGAGCACACTGTCAATATCCAGCGTACCTTTATGGAGCTTAACTATTTCATCTGCAACGGCAAGCCCTATGCCGGAGCCGTGAACAGTCATGTTGGTTTTATAGAATTTTTCTTTGACATGAGGCAAATCCTCTGCCGAAATTCCGCAGCCGGTGTCGCTTATGGTGATTTTTATTTTATCATCCGCAACATCTGCCGTTACGTTAATCTTGCCGCCCTGCTTTGTGTATTTGAGGGCATTGTCAAGTATATTTACAAACACCTGCTTGATTCTGTCCGCGTCACCGTCCATAGGAGCGGGAAGGTCGGGTGCGTTATAAACAAGATCCACGCCCTCTCTTGTTGCTCTGTCTTTAAAAGCAAACACAGTCTCGTCAAGCTCGGCAAGAATATCCATTTTTTCAATTCTCAAAGAGAGCGCACCGTTTTGTATTCTTGAAAAGTCGAGCAATTCCTCAACTATTCCCGAAAGACGGGTTGCCTCGTCTATTATGACGTTCATACCTCTTTGAGTAAGTGCGGGGTCGGTGTCGCTGACCTGAAGAATTGTTTCGCCCCAGCCTTTAATGGCGGTGAGCGGGGTTCTCAGCTCATGCGATACAGTTGAAATAAAGTCGTTTTTTAATCTGTCTGCCGTGCTGATTTCGGCAGCCATGTTGTTAATTGAGTCGCAAAGCTCGCCTATCTCATCTTTGTAAAGATAGTGGTCGATCCGTGCGTCCATATTGCCGCCGGCTATGAGCTTTGTTGTCTCGTTAATCTCTTTTATAGGCTTTACGATAGAGCTTACAAATATAAAGCCCGAAATTAAAACAATCAGCGCAATTATAAGAAAGACAAAGCCTATCATGCAGTAAACCGTTATAAGCTGAGAATCCACGGCGTCTAACGAGGTAATATATCTGACCGCACCGCGCACAGCCGAATCATCGTCTTTAATGAGAGTGGTAACAGCCATTATTTTTTCGCCGGATTCTATCTTACCCTCCCAGCTCGTAAAAAGGCTTTCGTCTTTTGAATCAAGCGCCTCGTAATAATCCGGCATTTCGGGGTAGCTTATGCCGAAGCCGCTTGATGAAACAATGACCTTGCCGGATTTGTCTATAACCCAGACCTCGGCAGAGGATTTCTCAGAAAATTCGGATACAAAATCTACCGCGCCTGCGGCAAATTCGGCATCTGTTGTGTAAGAGTTAAAATAATTTGTAACTATACCGCTCGAGTAACTTCTGAGTTTATTATAAACGGTGTCGTAATAATAATTTCTGACAAAAAATCCGCAGACAAAACATATTACAAGAAGAATTGCGACCGTGAGCACAGCCGATCTGAACAACCAGCGCTTTGTAAGCGCTCCGAAGCCTTCTATTCTTTTGATATGCAGCTTAGCCAACGGTCACACCGCCTTTCGTAATAAATTAAAAGTTTTTTATGACACCCATTTGTATCCTAGACCCCATATTGTAAGCAAGTGCTTGGGGTTTGAGGGTTCGTCCTCTATTTTTTTTCTTATTCGTCTTATGTTTACGTCAACTATTTTTTCTTCGCCTGCGTGACTGTCGCCCCAGACCTTATTAAGTATTGCCGTTCTGCCTAATGCCGAACCTTGGTTTTGAAAGAAATATTCCATAATCTGAAACTCAACCTGCGTGAGGTCTATCGGAATATTGTTTTTGGTAAACACCCTGTTTTTTGCATTGAGTGAAAATTCACCCGAAACGATTTCATCATCGCTGTTCTCTTTGGGAGAGTTAATCATCGCAACGCGCCTGTAAATCGCGTCTACCCTTGCCATAAGCTCCGACGGCGAAAACGGTTTTGTAACGTAATCGTCCGCACCGTTTAAAAGACCCGAGACCTTATCCATCTCCTGCGTTTTGGCGGTGAGCATGACAATACCGAGCGTGTTGTCTTTTTTTCTGAGCTGTTTGCAAACCTCAAAACCGTCCATATTCGGCATCATAATATCAAGAAGTGCAACCGCTATATCTCCCGAACAGGCGTCGTATTGCTCAAGAGCCTGCAAGCCGTCGCAAGCCTCAACGGTTTCATATCCGGCACGCTTGAGGTTGATAACTATAAACTCTCTTATCGCCTGCTCGTCTTCTGCAACAAGTACTCTTTTTGTCATTTGGTGTTTTCCCCCTGTCTGTCGGTTATGACCGAAAATCCTTTTTTGATGTTGTCGTCGGTAATACCGAATTTTTTGCCCTGTGCCGTAATGATATATTCATAAGACTTGCCGTTATACTCTGTAAGGTTGCTGTATCCTTCTATTCCGCCCGCTCCCACTGTGTGCGAAACAACAGAGAAAAGCATTTCGCCCATGTGTTCTTTTGCGGAGGCATTCCAACGATAAAAATACCACTGCGAATCAAGGCTGCTGACGGTTATTCTGCCTACCCAGCTGCTCGGTATTTCGAGGCTGTAGCCCTCCGAATAGTTGTAGAGGTTATATCTTTTTGCCTTTAGCTTTGAATTTTCAAAATCGCACCAGCGAATGTAGCAAAGCTCGTCCTCCTGCACTTCTCCCGAGACAACATTTGAAGACCCCGGAATTTTGACGCCTACGGGAATTTCGAGATGCCCGTCCGCGTCTATATCGGTAACATATGTGCGGCTGTTGCGCCAAGTTGCGGAATTTATTTGCTTTTGTGTATCAAACAAGGGAGCGGAAAGATTCGACGATGCCGAATCCCACACAATAAGCTCTGTTATCATGTCGTGCTCGCCTTTTGCCGCGTCAACGAGCACGGTCACTTTGCCGTCGGCTTTATCGGTGTATATTTTGCTGTAGCCCGAAACATTGCCGTCCAGCGCGGTTTTGCCCACGGACTCGACCTTTTTGCCGTCCTTTGAAATTTTTGCCGCCTGCGCCGAAGCGGATTGAACATTATTTGTATTTTCAAGATTTACAAAGAACAGCTCTTTATGAGAATCGGAGTCTATATCTATCATGTCAAAAAGGCTGTATTGGAACGAGCCCATCTCATAAAAATAATTTGAAGAGTCAAGCGTTGACGGCTCATAGACCGAAAGCTGTTTGCTCAAATTTAACAAATTCCACCCGACAACAACCTCTTTAAGTCCGTCGCCGTTCATATCGTCAAGCACAACGGTATCCACAGAATTGCCGAGACCTTTTACGCTCTTTATATAATCCCATTTGTCGTTGTCTTTGTCTTTATTAAAAATACCTATATTAACGGTGCTTTTTTTGCCTTTTTCAGAGTAAAAAACCATCGCGTCTTCGTTGCCGTCCGAATCAAAATCGTCAATTATAAACGCGGATTTATGCTCGCCGTTCATAGGCGTTTCAAGTTCGACATTCTCGCCGGCAACAGCCTCAAAAGAATCCTGAAGATTTTGATACCCTCCGGCAATTTTGGGCGGGCTCATGAGTTCATCCGGCGTCTTCATTTGCAGGGAGCAGCCGCTGAAAACAAACATAGCTGTGACAGCCAATAG
>ERZ780226.290-NODE-290-length-49547-cov-35.148287_pt1 | contig 49547 bp, 38 predicted proteins | sample MGYA00511165_ERZ780226 | MGnify/ENA primary metagenome ERZ780226 (study PRJEB29588, sample SAMEA2152373) | human gut metagenome | biome: human gut; feature: human-associated habitat; material: faeces | place: Denmark | collected 2008/2010 ...
CACTCCCTCCTTCCTATGGAAGGAGGTGCCCCGAAGGGGCGGAGGTTGGATGGGGGAAGCGGGATGAAAAAGAGCGGGGAGATCATATCAGGTCGACGATTCACGAAAGCACCCTCTGCAAAAACAGCTTATAAAACCTATCTATAGTTATAAAAAGAGAAAATCTAATGCTGCAAATGATTTTAATGTTATTGACCGTTCCGGATATCGATACATGCAAGAAAAATCAGAGGCTGTGCATTTTTATGATTAAAAAAGAAGGAAAGAAGATTGGCAAATATACATATGTTTTATAAAAACATGAGCTGAAACCATCCTTGAACCTAAGTCGAAAGTATGATACTCTACTACTAGACCAAAGTCTAAGCTTCGGACTCATGGTCCAAAGGAAACAGACATGAAAAGCAAGCAGAGGAAACACGGTCACTCGAGCGGAGCTTTCATGGACGTCGACTTTGAAAAGAAGAAGCAACATTTTTTTCAAAGGGAGATCACTACTATGAAAAAGATCCTCGCACTGGCTGCTGTAGCAGCACTCACCGCTGGCGTATCCGCTTACGCTGCAAATCCATTCTCCGATGTCACCGCTGATGACTGGGCTTATCAGGCAGTATCCGACCTGTCCGCTCAGGGCGTCGTAGAAGGCTATCCGGACGGCACCTTCAAAGGCGAAAGAAACATGACCCGTTACGAACTGGCTCAGATCGTAGCTCGCCTCATGGCTAAAGAAGACCAGCTGAACGCTGAACAGCAGGCAACTCTGGACAAACTCGCTGGCGAATACGCTGACGAACTCGCAAACCTCGGCGTTCGCGTTTCCAACCTGGAAAAGAAAGTCGGCAACCTCTACTGGTCCGGCGACGCTCGTATGCGTTATCAGGACAAAGCTGAAGCCGGCGATGCTTGGAACGGCCGTATCCGCCTGAACGTAAAAGGCCAGGTCAATGAATCCACCTATGTACAGGGCCGTTTCCTGAATGAAATGGACTTCAAAGGTAATGGCGATTCCACCACTTCCATGGATCAGCTGTATGTAAACCACAACTTCAGCAAAGAAGTCGCAGTACGCCTCGGCCGTCAGCCGATCGCATTTGGTAACCAGGGCGGCTGGCTCATCTACCCGAACAAGGGCTATGATGGTGCACAGGTTGCTTATACCAATGGTAAACTGGCTCTCGCTACTGGCTTTGGTCAGCTGAATGGCAAAGAAGCTGGTCTGGCTGACAAAGACCTGTATTTTGCTCAGGGTGCTTATAACTTTGGCTTTGCTAAACTCGATGCTAACTACTTCGCTACCAAGGAATCCAACGACAACGATGAAGTTTATGGCATTGGCCTGAATGTACCGGTTCAGAAGTTCAACGTATTCGGTGAATACTGGAAGAACACCACTGCTAAAGACAACGACACCGCTTGGAACGCAGGCCTCTCCTATGGCAAAGCTGACTGGAAGAAAGCTGGCACCTGGGATCTCGCAGTAGCTTACAACGATATTGACAAAGAAATGAACTTCAGCGGTCTGACTGGCCTGCAGACCAACGTTATCAGCGCTTACAAAGCTGCTAATAACCTGACCTACTGGAATGCTCTCGCTAACGTAACCCTTCAGAAGAACGTACAGCTCCATGCTGAATATGCATTCGCTGCTGATGCTGAAGGCGTAAATGACGAAGAAGACTCCTGGACTGTTTCCCTGAACTACAAATTCTAATTTGTGAGTTCTCGCAAACGAACCTGAATCAAAAAAGGAAATCTCAGAAATGGGATTTCCTTTTTTATTGCCCGCTCCGCGTTTGGCTACATGCACGATACGAGAATACCGCATCCCCGTATCGTCATTTCGAGCGGAAGCGAGAAATCTTTTTCATTCGCGATCGATCAGGAAAAGTGAGGACAGCGGATAACGGGAAACACCGCACTCTCTGCGACGTGGGATCACGGTGCTTCATGCAGACAGCATTACGAAGGGAAAGGGAAACGGGAAACGAAAAAGATCCCTCGGCTGCGCTCGGGATGACGATACGAGGGAAGGCATATCTCACATTCTTTTTCAACTGATAGCATGAGCGAGCCTCCGCCCCTTCGGGGCACCTCCTTCCAGAGGAAGGAGGAAGATACGAGAATGTCGCTTTCCCTGTATCGTCATTTCTCGGCTGTGATCGGGCAGGCAAAACGAGGAAAGGCTCACCTCACAGATCACGAGGTCTGCATCGGTTCGTGTACGAGAGGAAGACTGGAGGATCTCGCGATCGCGGGGGAGATCGCCAGCGCGAGGGGATGGGCAGCTCATTTTAGGGGCGGCGTTTCCTTAGGATGTGTTGCGTCGCCCTGCTTTCTTCGCTGCGCTTTGATTTCTCACTATTTCTTCCCAAGGCGCAGGTCCCCTGTTATAATGGATAGAGATTCAATTACAGGAGGCCAATTATGTCACAGAGTGCTATGCAGGAGATCACCTGTCCGAAATGCGGTAAGAAGACGTCTTTCCTCGTATGGGATAGCATCAATACGATGAAAAATCCGGAGATGAAGGAGAAGGTCAGAAATGACGAGGCCTTCCGTTTCCACTGCCCGGAGTGCGGCGCGTCAGCGCTTTTGAATTACAATTTCCTCTATCATCAGCAGGAGGATAAGGTGCTGATCTATGTCAGCGCAGATGGCGAGGATGCATCGGAGATGGCGCAGATCCTAGACCAGCGGGGGAATGCCTTCGACGGCTATCGGAAACGCATCGTCCGTTCCTACAATGCGTTCAAGGAAAAGCTCCTCATCCTCGATGCGGGCTTCGATGACCGGATCGTGGAGATCATCAAAAGCTCCGTATGGGACAATGTCGAGGCGCACTACAAGGATAAGAAGATCGATGAGATCTATTTTGCGACCAATGACGACGGCGTGCACGGCTTCCTCTTCCGCAGAGCGGGAGAGATGGTGGCATCGATGGAATTTGATGAATCCCTGTACAAGGCCATCTATGACAGCGCGTATGAACGCCTCGATGCCGCGACAAGAAATGATCTCTATATCGATCGCGACTGGGCGAAGGATGTCGTAGAACGGATGGGATAGAAGGGAAAGTCCGCGGGCGGGGCGCCCTTTGATTGAGTGAAAGAGGATTTAAGGGTTCAAGGTTCAAGGTTCAGGGTTCAGGGTTGTTGTGGCGGTTTCGCCGCCCTGTTAGATGATGGTATTCTCGTATCGCAGCCTTCCCCTCGAGAGGAAGGTGCCCCGTAGGGGCGGATAGGGCACTGGCGGTATGAAAGACAGATGAGAAAAACGGAGAGGTGCGCGGCACATGTGGGGAAAGTCGCTTATATTTTATCTGCATCGAAAAAGCCGCAGAGGGAATCGTTGGATTCACTCTGCGGCTTTTTCGATGGAAACAGGGAGGAAAACGGCAAGCGGGCATCGCCTATATACTTGCGGCGAAGCCGCCACAACAACCCTGAACTCTGAAGTTTGAAAGCAGGGATGAGTGGCTAGTGACTAGTGACTAGTGACTAGTGACTGGTAGCTAGGGATTAGTGGCTAGGGATTAGGTTTGCGATACGAGAAAACCGCTAGTTTCAGACCTCCGCGGCGCTTCCATGCTTTTATGCGCCGCACCTTCCCCGTTGAACCCTCAGAACCTATAGAACCTTCTGAACCTCTTTCCCAATGAAATCAAAGGGAAACTCGCCCGATGAGCTAACCCTGAACCCTTAAACCTTCTTACTTCGTCCCGAAGATGCGGTCGCCGGCATCGCCGAGGCCCGGGAGGATGTATTTCTTTTCATTCAGCTGACGGTCGAGGGAGGCGGTATAGATCGGAACGTCCGGATGCACCTGGTTCACGACCTCGACACCTTCCGGGGCAGCGACGAGACACATGAATTTGAGATTCTTGACGCCTTTTTCTTTCATCATGTCGATGGCTGCGACGGCGCTGCCTCCGGTAGCGAGCATCGGATCGACAAGGATGAAGTCGCGATTTTCCACATCCGGGAGCTTGCAATAGTATTCGATCGGCTTGGCGGTGACGGGATCGCGGTAGAGGCCGATGACGCCGATGCGGGCAGACGGCATGAGTTCGGTGAGGCCTTCCACCATGCCGAAGCCGGCGCGCAGGATCGGGACGATGCCGAGCTTCTTGCCGGCGACCTGTTTTCCTGTCGCTTTTTCGAGCGGTGTCTCGATAGCGACATCTTCGAGCGGCAGATCGCGGGTGAGCTCATAGCCCATCAGGAGCGTGATCTCCTGCAGCAGACGGCGGAACTCACCGGAGCTGGTTTCTTTCTTTCTCATAATGGTCAGCTTGTGCTGGATCAGCGGATGATCAATGACATGGATATGCATAATGGCCTCCTTTGGGAAATACAGAGTGAATAGGAAGTAGCGATTTTTGCTTTTCTCATTGTAGCACAAATGAGAGTGGTTTGGGGGAGGGACGGCCTTTTGATTGCGTGCGAAAGTTTCGCTTGAATAAGAAATGTGAAATGAGAAATGCGAAGTGCTGGTGCGGCGCGTTTCGTCATCCTGAGCGGAGGGAAACATCGTATGTTAGAAAATGGCTTATCTGAAACAGGAGAACTGAGTCGAAGGATCTAAGCACCGCGGAGTATCAATAATGGCGAGGCCCGAAGGTGGCATTTCAGTCACCAGTCACTAGTCACTCGAGGCTACTAATCCCTAGCTACCAGTCACTAGTTCTCCTCATCCCTGCTTTCAAACTTCAGGGCATGCCCCACGAGCGAACCCTGTTTCCTTAAATCTTTCTTTAATGACAATTCCCGAAGAATGTTGTAAAATGAAAGACAGTATGACAGAAATGAATTTTTATACTTTTATATATAGTTTGAGGTCCATATAGCTCCAAGTAAAGAAAAGAGGAATCGTATGAAATCCAATAAACTGACATCCCTTCTCTGCGCGCTGGCTCTGACAGGGGCGGTGATGCTGCTTTCTATGGCAGAGGCGGCAGAGCCGGCTCCGGCTGCAGCCGCTCAGGAAGCACCTGCTGAAAGTGTGAACTACACCGATGCCCTGATGAAGGGACTGTCTCTGACGCTTCCTGATGTCCAGAGTGCGGTCGAGTCAGGCACGTTCAAGAATCTTTCACCAGAAGCGCCTAAGCCTGCAGAGCCGGAGCCCGCTCCGCTGCCCGAACCGGAACCAGAACCGGAGCCCGAGCCGGAACCCGAACCTGCGCCTGCCCCGGCACCGGCGGCGAAGTATACCGCAGATCAGGGGAGCGCGGCCACCGAGATTGGATCCGATGGCGCGTATGACGGCATGACCTACAGCTCGGACAAAGCGGATGAGAATGCGCTTCGCGTCTCCATGGCATACATCACCGCGAAGGGCGATACCATCACGAAGTCCGGTGACACCTCGAGTGCAGAAAGCAGTGACCTTTACGGGATGAATGCGGCACTGCTCGTGACCCATGGCGGACACGGGGCTTTCACGGATGTGAAGATTTCCAGCACAGGAAACGGCGCGACGGGCGCCTATGGCTACAGCAAGGGCACGTACATCAATCTGACGAATGCAGAGGTCTCTACCACGGGCGCGCAGGCTTCCGGCGTCGAAGTCTCCCAGCGTGCGATGATGAAGGTAGAGGCATCCACGGTCACTACCACCGGAGATCAGTCGCCGGCGATCCGCATCTCTCAAAATGGCGGCATCCTTCTCACCGAAAACTCCGACTTTACCGCTTCCGGTGCGAATGCACACGGCATCTATACCCAGGGCGATGTGACCGTCACAGGCGGGACTGTCAAGGCGGAAAAGACCAAGGCGGCCGTCATCAAGAATATCAGCTCCATCACGCTCGATGGAGCGACGCTTGAAGGCAATGAGACAGGCTCGCTTCCTTACAATATCGTCATGTACTCGGATGCTGACGCGATCGGTGTCACGGGGACGCAGCAGTTCGAGGCGAATCAGGCAAGCCTCATCTCTCATAAGGGCGGTATGTTCTATGTGACCGGCACCCACTGCCGCATCACGCTGAAGGACAGCACGCTCACGCAGGATGAAACGTCGCCTGTCTTCACCATCACAGGCAATGACGGCGGCTACGGCTGGGGCGATGCGGGCGCGAACGGCGGTCACGCGGAAGTCATCCTGTCTCATCAGATCCTGAATGGCGATATTCTCCTCGATACCATCTCGGATATCAATCTCAGTATCAAAGACCAGTCCACCTGGACCGGTGCGATCACCATCGCGCCGAATGCTCAGGAGGGTGCTCCGTACAAGACCAATGCTGATGTCTTCATTGCGGAAGGCTCTACATGGAATCTGACCGCAGACTCTCAGATCACCAGCCTCTTCAATCTGGGCACGATCCATTACAACGGACACACCATCACACTTGCTGATGGGACGGTCATGAAGGAATAAATTGACAGAAATAGAAGATCACGCGGTGCGAGGTAGTCGCATGGCGTGATTTTTTATTTGAGACTGAAGTTTGAAAGTAGGAATGAGTGGCTAGGGATTAGGAGCCTTGAGTGACTAGTGACTAGTGACTGGTGACTTGGGTTCTTCGGCATCGTCATCCCGAGCGCAGCCCTCGATCTCTACTGCCCTGCAGGAATCAGCGTGTATGCGCTGAGGGGAAACGTGTCTTGGTGCTGCCTCACATCAGGTAATGAGCGTTCTGCCATATAGATTTCTCGGCTACGCTCGAAATGATGACAGCGCGAAGCGCTATCAAAACTCCGCGGCGCTTAGATCCTTCGACTCAGTTCTACCGTTTCAGATAAGCCATTTTTTAACATTCGACGTTTTCCTCCGCTCAGGATGACGAAATGCGCCGCACCACAACCTTGAACCTTTAACCCTGAACCTTGAACCCTCTTTCGCTCAATCAAAGGACGGCACGCCCCATGGGCTAACCCTGAACCTTTAGCCTTCATTTCCTCTTGACGCAGCCCTTTCACTAGTGCTATAAATAAAACTATATTTCATATGCGTGCGGCGCATAGCCGTACCTCTCTTTTTCCGTCTGGAGGGATCCCTATGAACTTTAAGAAAGCCATCCTCGTATCGGCTGCAGTCCTCGCGGCTGCTGGCATCATCGCAGGCTGCGGTGACCAGAAAGCCGCATCCTCTGCTTCTTCGAAAGCTGCCAAAGAAACCACCATCAAGGTCGGCGTATCCCCTGTACCGCACGCTGAGATCGTCGGCGTTGTGAAAGACAAGCTCGCCAAAGAAGGCGTCAAGGTCGAAATGGTCGAATTCACCGATTATGTCCAGCCGAACCTGGCCCTTGCAGATAAGAGCCTCGATGCGAACTTCTTCCAGCACAAACCATATCTGGATGAATTCTGCAAATCCAAAGGCCTGAAGCTGACATCCTTGGGAGCTGTCCATCTCGAACCGATGTGCGTGTATTCCAAGAAGCTGAAGTCTTTGAATGACTTGGCTGACGGCGCGCATGTAGCCATTCCGAACGATCCGACCAATGGCGGCCGTGCCCTCCTCGTCCTCCAGTCTGCCGGTCTCATCAAACTGAAGGAAGGCGCTCCGATCACCGCGACCCCGCAGGATATCGCAGAGAACCCGAAGAACCTGGAATTCTCCGAACTGGAAGCCCCGCAGCTTCCGCGTGCCTTGGAGGATGCGGATATCGCGATCATCAATATGAACTTCGCCCTCGAAGCAAAGCTCGATCCGAAGAGTGCCATCTACAGCGAAGGCTCTGACTCCCCGTATGCGAATATCGTAGCTGTCCGTGAAGGTGATGAAAACCGTCCGGAACTCCAGAAGCTCATGAAAGCGCTCACAAGCAAAGAAGTCAAGGACTTCATCGAAAAGAAATACGGCGGCTCTGTCAAGACCGTATTCTGATCGCGCCTTTGAAGAAAAACTCCCCGAAAGGGGAGTTTTTTGTTGGGGCGGTGACTAGTGACTTGTGACTGGTAGCTAGGGATTAGTGGCTAGGGATTAGGTTTGCGATATGAGAAAACCGCTAGTTTCAAACCTCCGCGGCGCTTCTATATTCTTATGCGCCGCACCGCCCCCGTCCTACCCATTGACCTCATAGAACCTGCCGAACCTCTTACGCACGCAATCAAAGGGCGCCCCGCCCATGGGCTAACCCTGAACCCTGAACCCCGAACCCTTTCCCATTCTCTATTGCTGAACGGTTCCCCATTCTATATAATGATATACTGAGATAGAATCATAGAAAAAATATCATTTTCCACGTCAGGAGCCCTCCATGCGATTCCTCGCTTCGAAAAAGAACATCCAGAATCTTTTACATGCGACACTCTTTCTGCTGCCGCTTCATCCCTATGTGTTTTACGTGACACTTCTCCCATGCCTTCTTCTCTGGGCCGTGAATCATTGCACCACAGGCGAAGTGAAATGCGTGCGCCCTCGCCTCTGGGGACTGCCGGCGGTCTTTTTGGCGTGTGCCTTTTTCTCCGGCTTTAGCTCTCCCGACCCTGCCTTTTCACTCATGAACTGGGCCTTCCAGCCATTGATGTATGCCGCGATCTACCTTTTGATCCTTTCTCTTCTTTCCTCCGTGCGAGAAAAGGAGAAGGCACTCTATGCCTTCCTGGCGGGAGCCATCTGTGTGGCCGCCTATGGCTTCATCCAGTATGCGAATGTGGCAGGCATGGCAGCCGATATGACGGCGCAGAGCTGGGTTGATCCCGAGAGATTTCCTCTCCTTCGGCGCCGCATGTATTCGACACTGGAAAATCCGAATCTCCTCGGAGCCTATGCCGTCATGATCATCAGCATCCTCACCGCTTTCTTTCTCAGGGAGCGGCAGAAAAAAAGGAAATGGGCTTTTGCCATCATTCTCTTCGTCCTGCTTCTCTGCCTTGCTCTGACCTATTCACGCGGCGCATGGCTGAGCCTTGCGGCTATCGTCTTAGGGCTCACCCTCTTCTATGACAAGCGATTCGGCTTTCTTTTCTTCCTCATCCCTCTCGTTCTTCTCTTCTACCACGGACAGATGGTCGAGCGTTTTCTGTCCCTCTTCTCCGGCGAGGACACCTCTGTCGGCCTGCGCTTTGCCCTGTGGGAGCGCACGATCGCCATGATCGAAGAGCACCCGCTTCTAGGCGTGGGGTGGGGGAGCTATTATCTGGCCTATCCCGACTACAATTTCTTCATTCAGGATGAGCACGTCCTCATCTTCCATGCGCACAACATGTATCTCAATATGCTCGCCGAAGTCGGCATCATAGGCGGAGCGGCCTTCCTTCTGACCTTCTTCGCCCAGGGCTTCCTCTGCTGGAAGCTCTATCGGGGCAAGGCCAGCCTCTTCACGCGAACGATGGGGCTTGGCGGCCTGCTCATGGTCATGGCCATCGCCGTCCTCAGCATGAGCGACCATGTTCTCTTCGGACGCTCGATCTCTTTCTGCTTCTGGAGCCTTTCCGCACTTTGCGTAGGAAGCGGGGACTGGTGAGCGGTTATCGGGGCAAGAGCGTGAAGGGGGCAGCGATGCCAAAAGCGAAGCACCGGTCTTCACAGATCACCTTCGCGGGAAGCCTTCGAGTGCGGTCCGGCGGCGCTCCCCTGTACCATTTCTATAACCTCCACTGCGAGGATCATCGCTTTCATAGCCTGTAGACTCTGAGTCACATAATTGATGATTTGTCTAATAGGAATTATTTATAACATCCCTATGAGAATTTTAAAAACAAAGAACTTACTTTTTACGAAACTTTCGAAAAAAGTGTGATATAATAACATTGATGACTGAGAAGGTCATAAATACAGTCGGTGAGACCGATGATACCAAGGAGGAGTTTTTCTGATGTTATGAGACATGTTTACATGCGGTCATAGGGAAGCAGAAAGGACTCCTTTTTCTTTTATACTTCGGAAGCACGGCTGTGTTTTTATGAGGCAAAAAGCTCCAGACCATAGAGAAAGCTCAAAGAGGTACTGGACTTTTGATATTTTTATATTTTTGGGAGGATGATAGTAATGATCGACACCAATGATAGCGAATTCCTTAGCAGAATTGAAAGTGCAGATCTGAAAGCAAAAATCTGTGATGCTAAAACTGCAGCAGCTATGATTCAGGCAGGCGACATCCTTGGTATTTCCGGATTCACCCCATGCGGCTATCCGAAGATCACCATGCATGAACTCGCAGAACGTATGAAAGAAACCCCATTCCAGGTAGACGTATGGACTGGCGCTTCTACTGGTTCCCAGATCGATACCGAACTGGTCGCTGTAAACGGCATCAGAAACCGTATGCCATACCAGACCAACGGCAACCTCAGAAAAGCCATCAATGCAGGCAGCATCAACTATTATGACCTTCACCTGTCCCATGTAGCTCAGCAGATTCGTGCTGGCTTCTTCACCAACGTGAAGGGTGAACGTGTCACCGGCCCAGATTTCGCAGTAGTAGAAGTCTGCAAGATCGGACCGAACGGCGAACTGTACCCGACCACTGCTATCGGCAACTCTCCGGTATTCGTAGATACCGCTAAGAAAGTCATCGTAGAAGTCAACACCACCCAGCCGCTGGAACTCGCTGGCATGGCTGATATCTACATGAGAAAGAACCCGCCGCACTGCGAACCGATTCCGATCAAAACTGCTGGCGACCGCGTAGGCACTCCTTACATCCCATGCGATCCGGCAAAGATCGTTGCTATCGTTCCATGCGATCTGCCAGATGTTACCCGTGCACTGGCTCCGCTCGATGACGACGCAGAAGCAATGGGCAACAACCTGATTGACTTCCTGAAAAACGAAGTCGCTCATGGCAGACTGCCGGAAAACCTGCTCCCACTGCAGTCCGGTGTAGGCAACGTAGCAAACGCTGTTATCCATGGCCTCGTAGAATCCGACTTCAAAAACCTTTCCGTATACACCGAAGTTATTCAGGATGGCATGTTCGACCTGATCGATAAAGACAAGATCGACATGATCTCCGGTACTTCCCTGTCCCCATCCCCGGATGGACTGAAGCGCTTCTATGCAAACATTGAAAAATACAACAAGAAGATCATTCTCCGTCCGCAGGAAATCTCCAACAACGGCGAAGTAGCTCGTCGTCTCGGCGTCATCGCTATGAACACCGCTCTGGAAATGGATATCTACGGCCACGTAAACTCCACCCATGTAAGCGGCACCAAGCTGATGAACGGTATCGGCGGCTCCGGCGACTTTGCTCGTAACGGCTTCCTGTCCTGCTTCTTCTGCCACAGCACCGCTAAGGGCGGCAAGATCTCCGCAGTTGTTCCGATGTGCTCCCATATAGACCACACCGAACATGATACCCATGTATTCATTTCCGAACAGGGCGTCGCTGATGTTCGCGGCCTGTCCCCGAAAGAAAGAGCAAAGGTCATCATCAACAACGTCGCTCATCCGTCCTTCAGAGATCAGCTCATGGACTACTATGAAAGAGCATGTGCAGCTTGCGGAGAAAGCCAGACCCCGCATCTCCTTCAGGAAGCATTTAAATTCCATGAAAGCCTCGCTGAAACCGGCGACATGCACTTCAAGAAATAATTTAATTATTCAAGAAGCCGCATGAGGCAAGGCATTTAATGCTTTACAAATACAGATAATACTGTATAATTACCTATGGTGATATCTGTCACACGACAGTGTCAATACATGGGTCAGCAAGAGTCCCCAATCGTTGCTGCAATAAGACTCAAATGAGCACTGCAGCAGCCAAGGGCTTTGCGTGACCCCATTGGGAAGATAGATCCTATGTAAGTGGTAAGAAGAACATAAAGTCGCGGCCACCGAAGCCAAGGAAAAGCTTCCTAGAGTTTTACATACTTACTTTTTTAGGAGGAAGATGAACTCATGTCTAACGAATCCCTGAAAGCTAAACTTGCAGCTTACAATGACACCTATGCAAAACAGTGCGCAAAACATCCGGAAAGAGTTGGTCTGAAACACAAGAACCTGTACACCCCACTCGATCTCGAAGGTTTCGACTATGAAAGAGACCTCGGATTCCCGGGCGAATATCCATACACCCGTGGCGTACAGCCGACCATGTACCGTGGCAAACTCTGGACCATGCGTATGTATGCTGGTTTCTCCACCGCTGAAGAATCCAACAAACGTTACAAATACCTGATCGCTAACGGCGGCACCGGCCTGTCCTGCGCATTCGACCTGCCAACCCAGATCGGCTATGACTCCGACGACAAAATGTCCGCTGGCGAAGTTGGTAAAGTAGGCGTAGCTATCGACTCCCTTTACGATATGGAAAGACTGTTCGACGGCATCGACCTCGGCAAAGTTTCCACTTCCATGACCATCAACGCACCGGCTTCCGTACTGCTGGCTATGTACATCGCTGTAGCTGAAAAACAGGGCGTTCCGGTAACTGCTCTTCGCGGTACCATCCAGAACGATATCCTGAAAGAATACGCAGCTCGCGGCACCTACATTTTCCCGGTTAAACCGTCCATGCGTCTGATCACCGATATCTTCGAATACTGCTCCGCAAACGTACCGAAGTGGAACACCATCTCCATTTCCGGCTACCATATCCGTGAAGCAGGCTCCACCGCTGCTCAGGAAATCGCATTCACCATCGCCGATGGTATCGCATACATCGAAGCAGCTCTGAAAGCTGGCATGAAGATCGATGAATTCGCAGGCCGTCTGTCCTTCTTCTGGAACGCTCACAACAACGTACTCGAAGAAGTTGCAAAATTCCGTGCATCCCGTCGTCTGTGGGCTACCATTCTGAAGGAAAGATTCCATGCAGAATCCAGCAAGTCCATGAAACTGCGTTTCCACACCCAGACCGCTGGTTCCATGCTGACCGCTCAGCAGCCAAACAACAACATCATCCGTGTTGCTCTCCAGACCGCTGCAGCAGTTATGGGCGGAACCCAGTCCCTGCACACCAACTCCCGCGATGAAGCTCTGGCTCTGCCGACCACTGAATCCGTAACCATCGCTCTGCGTACCCAGCAGATCGTAGCTTACGAATCCGGCCTGGCTGACGTAGTTGATCCGCTCGGCGGCTCCTACTATGTTGAAGCTATGACCAATGCTATCGAAGCAGAAGCTAAAGAATACATCCGCAAGATCGATGAAATGGGTGGCGCAGTAGAAGCTATTGATAAAGGCTACATCCAGAAAGAAATTCAGGACGCTGCTTACGCTTGGCAGATGTCTGTTGAATCCGGCGAAAGAACCATCGTTGGCGTCAACAAATTCACCATGGAAGAACCACCGGTTACCGGCCTGCTGAAGATTGACGCATCCGTTGGCGAAAAGAAGAAAGCTCAGCTCGCTCAGGATAAAGCAAACCGTGACCAGGCTAAAGTTGCTGAAGAACTGGCTAAACTTGAAAAAGCAGCTCAGACTCCGGCTGAAGGCCCAGACCATGTCAACCTCATGCCAGTCATCCTCGACTGCGTACGTGCATACTGCACCGAAGGCGAAATCTGCGGCGTTCTGCGTAAAGTTTACGGCGAATACAAACCGCACAACACCCTCTAATCTAAGGGCAGCCTGAAGCAAAGATAATTACATTACTCAAATATTTCTGGAGGTAATTTACAATGGCAGACAAACGTATCAGAGTACTGGTAGCTAAACCGGGTCTTGATGGACATGATCGTGGCGCAAAAGTTATTGCTCGTGCACTTCGTGATGCAGGCATGGAAGTTATTTACACCGGTCTTCGTCAGACCGTTGAACAGATCGTTGAAGCAGCAGACGCAGAAGACGTTAATGTTGTGGCTCTGTCCCTGCTCTCCGGCGCTCACAACACCCTCTTCCCGGAAGTTGTTGAAGCACTGAAGGCTAAAGGAATGGGCGACGTTCTCGTAGTTGGCGGCGGCGTAATTCCGGAATCCGATATCCCAGCCCTGAAAGAAGCTGGCGTAAAAGCTATCTTCACTCCTGGCACACCAACCAAAGAAGTTATCGACTTCATTAAAGAAAACGTAAAATAATCGACTTTTAGACTGACTAGCTTGACAGTTTATTAGTTGAAATGTAGCTTGCATGGGGCTGGGGGGATACTCAGTCCCATTGCAACTATATTATTTACTCTTCGAAAAGGCGGTGCATCCATGGAATTTTCTATGAAGGATTTTTGGAATGGATCCAGACGTGCCTTAGCGAGAGCAATTACCATCGTTGAAGACGAACGGGATGGATTTGAAGATGTCATGAAAGAAATCTATCACCATACCGGTCGTGCACAGGTCATCGGTATTACTGGTGCGCCTGGTGCGGGTAAGAGCACACTGTCAGATGCCCTCATTAAGCAGTTCCGTAAGCAGGGCAAAACTGTAGGTATCGTAGCCATCGATCCTACGAGTCCATTCTCCGGCGGCGCCATCCTTGGTGACCGTATCAGAATGAACGACCTGACCTTGGATAAGGGTGTTTATATCCGTAGTATGGGTACGCGCGGCAGCCTCGGCGGACTTTCTCGCAAGACTGCAGATGCGGTCAAACTGATGGATGCTTTCGGTCTCGATGTCATTCTCATCGAAACAGTAGGCGTAGGACAATCAGAAGTTGATATCGTTAAAAATGCGGATACGACACTTGTTGTGCTCGTACCTGGACTAGGCGACGATATTCAGGCTATCAAAGCAGGTATCCTTGAAATTGGTGATGTATTCTGCATCAACAAATGTGATCGCGATGGCGCAGATCGTTTGAACGTCGAAATCGAAATGATGCTTGATCTGGGCGAAGCTCAGAACTGGCGTCCTCCTATTGAGAGAACGATCGCGAACAAGGATCAGGGCGTAGCGGAAGTAGTAGCAGCTCTGGGCGAACATAGAAAGTACCTCGAAGAGTCCGGTCTCCTTGAAGAAAGAAGACGTGAACGGGCTAGAACCGAGATGCTCGAAATGATTCACGATCGCATTTCTCGTCATATTGAGGAAAATATTTCCTCGACGGGTGAATTTAGTGACTGCGTGGAACAAGTCTTTGAACGGAAGACAGATCCGTTCACGGTCGTTGATTCCATTGTAGGCAAAATATTCAAATAATTTTAAAGGAGGAGTTTATTATGGCATTCAAAGTACTTTGTGTGGACCATGTAGGCGTTGCTGTTAAAGATCTTCAGCTGATCAAACAGCAGATGAAAGACATCCTTGGACTGGATCCATCCCTTCCGGATGAAACCGTCGAAGAACAGCATGTAACCACCAGCTTCTACAAACCGTCTGCTCAGACCGAAGCTTGCGAACTCGAATTCCTGGGTTCCACCACTCCGGACGGCCCGATTGCTCGTTTCATCGAAAAAGCAAACGGCGGCAAGAATGGTTTCCAGCATGTAGCACTTCGTGTCGACGACATCGAAGCTTGCCTTGCTGACCTGCAGGCTAAAGAAGTTCCGCTCATCGATAAGAAATATCGTATCGGTGCTGGCGGTTGTCACATCGCTTTCCTGCATCCAAAGGCTACAGGCCTTCTGCTTGAACTGACAGAACGCCCAGGCGGCCCATCCTTCAAGGCTTAATTGAATGATGGCAAATGCCTTGCCCATCGGGGTAAGGCATCCCCCTCACGGGGGTCCCTAAAATTTTTGGAGGTGTAAGAATGGCAACTGTTGCAGAAAGAATTGAACTTCTTCACAAAAACCTCGCTCACGTAGAGGCTATGGGTGGAGAAAAGAAAGTTGAAAAACAGCATGCAAAAGGCAAACTGACTGCTCGTGAAAGACTGGCTCTTCTGTTTGATGAAGGCACTTTCGTAGAAGTCAATGCCCTTGTAAAATCCCGCTGCCACAACTTCGGTCAGGAAAAGAAAGATCTCCCGGGCGAAGGCGTTGTTACCGGTTACGGTACCGTTGACGGCAGACTCGTATTCGCATTCGCACAGGACTTCACCGTTGAAGGCGGCTCCCTTGGCGAAATGCACGCTGCTAAGATCGTTCACGTAAATGAACTGGCTCTCAAAGTCGGTGCTCCTTGCGTAGGCCTGAACGATTCCGGCGGAGCTCGTATTCAGGAAGCTGTCGATGCACTCTCTGGCTACGGCAAGATCTTCTGGTGCAACACCATTGCATCCGGCGTTATTCCGCAGATCTCTGCTATCATGGGACCATCTGCAGGCGGCGCTGTATACTCCCCAGCTCTGACCGACTTCATTTACATGGTCAAGAAAACATCCCAGATGTTCCTGACCGGCCCGGCAGTTGTTGAATCCGTTACCGGCGAAAAGATCACCGCTGAAGCACTCGGCGGCGCTATGACCCACAACCGTACTTCCGGTGTAGCTCAGTTCGCTTGCGACAACGACGAAGACTGCATTAAACAGATTCGTTACCTGCTCTCCTTCCTGCCGAGCAACAACATGGAAGATGCTCCTATCGTTGAAACCGGTGATGATCCGACCAGAACCGATCCGGCTCTCGATACCATCATGCCAGAAAACTCCAACGCTCCATACAACATGTATGACGTTATCAAATCCATTGTAGATAACGGTGAATACTACGATGTAGCTAAAGAATTCGCTAAGAATATCATTACCTGCTTCGCACGTTTCGACGGACAGACCGTTGGTATCATTGCAAACCAGCCAGCATTCATGGCAGGCTGCCTTGACTACAATGCATCCGATAAATCCGCTCGTTTCATCCGTTTCTGCGACTGCTTCAACATCCCGGTTGTAAACATTGTCGATGTACCAGGCTTCCTGCCAGGCAAACAGCAGGAATATGCCGGCGTAATTCGTCACGGCGCTAAGATGCTGTTCGCATACTGCGAAGCAACCGTTCCGAAGATCACCATGATCCTCCGTAAAGCTTACGGTGGTTCCTACATCGCTATGTGCTCCCGTGAACAGGGCGCTGACCAGGTATTCGCTTGGCCAACCGCTGAAATCGCTGTTATGGGACCTGCAGGCGCTGCAAACATCATCTTCAAGAAAGACCCGAACAAAGAACAGCGTACAGCTGAATACGTCGAAGAATTCGCAACTCCATACAAAGCTGCTGAACGTGGCTATGTAGACGCAGTTATCGATCCGAGAAACACTCGTCCGACAATCATCAATGCACTGAAGATGCTTGCTTCCAAGCACGAAGTACATCCAGCAAAGAAACACGGCAACATTCCGCTGTAATATTTGCTGCAAGAAAAACTCTAATTGAAAGGATGGGTACAGATGGATAACAACACAGTTATGTATATCGCGGTATTTGCTGCTATCGTAGCAGTAGTAGCGCTGATCATGATCTGGCAGGTACGTTCATCTCTCAATCAGTCCGCAGCACCGGCACCGGCAGCAGCTCCGAAGAAAGCCGCTCCAGCTAGAGCAGCAGCTCCTAAAGCAGCTGACAATGGTGCAGTTGTAGCAGCAATCGCTGCTGCAATCGTTGCGATGGGTGGCGGCGAAATCGTCTCCATCCGCCCGGCAGCTAGAAGTGGCTGGACCTCTGCATCTCGTCTTGCAGGTGTTTCCGGCACTCAGCAGTTCTAATTGAAAGTTGAAAGTACAATCATTTAGGAGGAAAGACAATGAGAAAATTTACTGTAACAGTTAACGGCCAGGATTACGATGTAGTAGTTAAAGATGGCGGCGCTGCAGCAGCAGCTCCGGCTCCGGTAGCAGCAGCTCCGGCAGCAGCTCCAGCTCCGGCTCCGGTAGCAGCAGCTCCGGCTCCGGCTCCGGCTCCAGCACCAGCTCCGGCTCCAGCTCCGGCAGCAGCTCCTGCAGGTGCAGGCGAATCCGTTGAAGCTCCGATGCCGGGCAAAGTTATCCGCATCAACAAACATGTTGGCGATGCAGTTGCTTCCGGCGACGAAGTCCTCGTTCTCGAAGCTATGAAAATGGGCAACCCGATCATGGCTCCATGCGATGGCAAGATCACTGGCATGCCGGTATCCGAAGGCCAGTCCGTACAGGGCGGCGACGTTCTCTTCACCGTTGGCTAATAGCCGATATGAAAAAGCAGCGCGTATGCGCTGCTTTTTTGTTGCAATAAAACGGAGTGGATAAGAGAATCAGGCACTCCATTTTCGATCCCGCGTTACCGCCGTAAGCGGATCACACGTTGCTTTTTTGTATTTGGTGTAGTGACAGCAAGAAGAGGCGGATTAGAAATAGCGACACCGACAAGGGTGAAGCGAATGATCCCATTCATGGTAAAGGAGGATACGTCCTCTCGGCTGATCTCGGTTCTTTTGCGGCAGCTTCCTGTCACGCCTTAGTAGGCATCGTCCTCTTCCATTTCCTGCTTTTCTCTTGCGATGAGGATTCGGAGCATGGTGAGGGAAGCCTGGAGGTAATCATAGTCCTTTGGGAAGGCACAGAGGATGCCGTAGCGGAAGAGAGACTCCTTTTCTTCGGGCGGTACCTGATGAACGGCGATCAGGATATCATCACGACCATAAAGGGCGAGAGCACGCGAGAGGGCGACAGCATTCTTACCTCTGGCGTCACCGTTCGTGGTGTAGAAGACGAAGTGAACGTCGTTGTCTGCTGCGCCTTTGGCTGCATCCTCCGGCTGCTGCGAGGGGCTGACGTCGACGTCCCAGCCGGAGTCTGCCAATGCATTGGCGGCCAGTTTTCGTTCTTCACGATCACTTTCGAGATCATTTTCCATTTCTATGAGGAGAACACGCGGGCGTCTGCCATCAAGTTCAGCAAATTCTTTAGAAAGCCGAAGGGCTTCTTCTCTGACGGTTTCTTTGGTTTTCGGATCGAGTGCCATGGTAAGCTCCTTGTATGAGAATAAAAATAATGATAATGAAATATACTTTACATACAAATCTATTATAATATAAATCATGGCTGCTGTTCAATGCATAATTTGTGATTTCAGATGCAATATTAGCAAGAAATATATAAGACAGAGAAAAACATTGATTGACACTGAGAAGAATATGAATTATACTGAGACTGTAGTCATTTAGACAATTTCATATGGCTGGCAGATGCGAAAGCATAAAAGAGAATCCGGTCTAAGCCGGAGCGGTCCCGCCACTGTAAGGAGGAGTCTCTCACAGATAAGTCACTGGGCGAAAGTCTGGGAAGGCGTGAAGAGATGAGGAGCCCGAGCCAGGAGAACTATCTGCCAATGAATCACCGCGAAGGAAGTAGGGATCTATCCAAGACATGATTTGATTCTGTCTAAGATCAGGGCTTGTGAGAAGGTCAGTATTTCCGTCAACCTGCGAGAGATGGGGAGGGGATTGAGATCGGTCCTGGTCTCATTATTTTCCGGCTGCCCCCACTGGGTCAGTCGTTTTTTTATGGTAGGACCAAGACGTGAACCTGAAGGAGGTGAACTTTCTGTCTGATTGAAATTGTCTAAAGGGGCGTTCTCTTGATTTGCGCTGGTAAGTCAGTGAGCGGCCATAAATTATTAAAGGAGGAACTATTTCATGGATGAAGTAACAAAAGCAACATCCGCGGAAAATCAGGAAAGACAGCTTACCGATAAGGAATTGGAAGCGATTCTGAAACAGTCGGAAGGCAAAACCGATTTCCCACAGGTCACATTTGATGAATTCACACCACCAACCTACGAGGAATGGGTAGATGCGTGCAACGCTCTTCTGAAGGGCAAGCCGTTTGATAAGCTGATGTATACCAAGACGTATGAAGGTATCACTTTTAGCCCGATCTATACCCTGCGTACAGGTCCGGACGCACAGGATGCGATCCTGCCGACCGATGACTATCCGGGTATGGGGGACTTCATTCGCGGTCAGAAAGTCAATGGTTACAAAGAAGAACCATGGGGCATTGCACAGTCCTGTGATGAAGCACTTCCAAAGGAAAATAATGAGCTCCTGAAACACGAAATCGATCGTGGTTCCACGGTATACAATGTACGCCTTGATGCATCCACTCTGCATGGCATTGATGTGACTGATGCTGAAAAACCAGGTGAAACCGGCGTTTCTCTGACCACTCTCGAAGATGTGCATAACCTTCTGGACGGTCTGGATCTTGCAAAGTATCCATTCATGATGTATACCGGCGAATCTGCACTGGCACCGCTTGCTATGGTGGCTGCCGCAGTCAAAGCACAGGGAAAAGATGTGTCCGCGCTTCATGGCGTGATCGGTGGAAGCCCGTTGACACAGCTGCTGACTGATGGCAAGAATAAGGAAAGCCTTGAAAAAGCATACGACCAGATGGCAGAGACCATCCGCTGGGCTCGCAAGAATGCACCGAGCGTAGCGACCGTATTCATCACTTCCGATGTATTCTCTCTGGGCGGCGCACAGGCCGTACAGGAAATCGCATATACCTTCGGCGTCGCTGTAGAGTATGTCCGTGAAATGCTGAAGAGAGGCATTTCGATCCATGATATCGCACAGTCCTTCTACTTCGGCTTCAATGTAGGCGCTACGTTCTTCATTGAAATTGCAAAGCTTCGTGCAGCTCGTCAGGTATGGTCGAACATCATGAAGGCTTTCGGTGCAGAAGAAGAAGATCGTTCGATGAAGATCCATGCAAAACCGGCATTCTTCACAAAGACCATTTTCGATGTGGGCGTGAACATGCTCCGCAATACCACCGAAGCATTCTCTGCTGTCGTTGGCGGTGTAGATACCTACGAAAATGCACCTTATGATGATACCGTCAGAAAAGGTGATGAATTCTCCCGCCGTATCGCTAGAAATCTGCAGATCATGCTGCAGGAAGAATTCGGCATGCTGCGTCCGATCGATGCGGCCGGCGGCTCCTGGGCAATTGAAAAGCTCACCAAAGAGATGGCAGAAAAGATCTGGGCTGAATTCCAGAAGATCGAATCTCTGGGCGGCATGACCAAAGCAATCAAAGAAGGCTATCCGCAGAAAGAGATCAAAGCCGTCCTTGAAAAGCGCTTCAAAGCACTGGATCTTAGAAAAGACCGTGCGGTCGGCAATAACATGTACCCGCTAATGGGCGAAGTGCTCCTCGAAGCTCGTCCGGAAGATACAGAAGCCATTAAGAAGGAACTTGGCGATGCAGCTAAGGCTTACCGTGCGGATCTTGATCTTGCTTTCAGAAGCCAGAAGCTGGCAGAACTCAAAGATGCCGGCGAAGGCGAAGCCATCGACAAAGCGGCTGCAGCAGCTGCTGCCGGTGCGACCATTGGCGAGATCAATGAAGTCGCTGGTAATGCAGAAGGCTCCGTTGCTATCGAAAAGATCGATGCACACCGCTGGACGGAACGCTTCGAAGCACTCCGCTTTGATACCGAAGCATATAAAGAAAAGACTGGCAAGAATGTCGAGATCTTCCTCGCAAACATGGGCAAGATCCCGCAGCATAAAGCCAGAGCAGACTTCTCCACCTCCTTCCTGCAGGTCGGCGAATTCAATGTCCATCTCAATAATGGTTTCCAGGATGACGAAGACAAACCGGGCTCCCGCTGGGATAAGTGCGTAGAAGCACTGAAAGCTGGCGCTGATGACAAAGGCACGCCATATGATGTCGCTGTCATCTGCTCCACGGATGCGACCTATCCGGAAGATGTACCGGCTCTGGCTCCGAGACTGAAAGAAGTCCTGGGCGACGGCACCCTCTTCCTCGCAGGCGCAGCTCCAAAGGATCTGGAAGAGACCTACCGCAAGGCGGGCGTAGATGATTTCATCAGCGTCAAAGCAAACTGCTACGAAATTCTCCGCATGCTGCAGAAAAAGAAAGGAATGATTGAATAATGGCAAACACAAATCCTGATTTCACACAGCTGTCTCTGGGGGAACATCCACACTGCTCCTATGATGAGTGGAAGGAAAAGCTGGAAGCCAAGACCGGCAAAGGCTTTGATGCACTCTATGAACCGACCATGGAAAAGATCCCGGTCGCTCCCTTCTATACCAAAGATGTCTATGATGACTGCAATCATCTGGACTTCATGAGCGGTATCCCGCCATTCCTTCGTGGACCATACTCCACCATGTACGTTTTCCGCCCATGGACCGTTCGTCAGTACGCAGGCTTCTCCACGGCAGAAGAATCCAACGCATTCTACAAGAGAAACCTGGCAGCTGGTCAGAAGGGTCTGTCCATTGCATTCGACCTTCCGACCCACCGCGGCTACGATGCGGATAACCCGCGCGTTATCGGCGACGTAGGTAAAGCCGGCGTATCCGTATGCTCCATGCTTGATATGAACATCCTCTTCGACGGCATCCCGCTGGACCAGATGTCCGTATCTATGACCATGAACGGCGCCGTTCTTCCGATCCTGGCATTCTTCATTTCCGCCGGCATCGAACAGGGCGTCGACAAGAAGATCCTTGCAGGTACCATTCAGAATGATATCCTGAAGGAATTCATGGTACGTAACACCTACATTTACCCACCGGCTATGTCCATGCGTATCATTGGTGATATTTTCGAATACACCACCAAGTACATGCCGAAGTTCAACTCCATTTCCATTTCTGGCTACCACATTCAGGAATGCGGCGCTACCTGCGATCTGGAAATCGGTTACACGCTGGCAGACGGTATGGAATACATCCGCTGCGGCGAAAAAGCAGGTCTGCCGGTCGATGCTTTCGCAAAGCGTCTGTCCTTCTTCTGGGATCAGGGCAAGAACTACTTCATGGAAGTCGCAAAGATGCGTGCAGCTCGTGTCCTCTGGGCAAAGATCCTCAAAGGCTTCGGCGCAAAGAATCCGAAATCCATGGCACTCCGTACCCACTCCCAGACCTCCGGCTGGTCCCTCACCGAACAGGATCCATTCAACAACATCGGCCGTACCTGTATGGAAGCTATGTCTGCAGCGCTCGGTCACACCCAGTCCCTGCATACCAACGCACTCGACGAAGCAATCGCTCTGCCGACCGACTTCTCTGCTCGTCTGGCTCGTAACACCCAGCTTTACATCCAGGATGAAACCAAAGTCTGCAAGATCATCGATCCATGGGGCGGCTCCTACTATGTGGAATACCTCACCAACGAGATCATCAAACGTGCATGGGCACACATTCAGGAAGTCGAAGCACTGGGCGGCATGTCCAAGGCTATCTCCACAGGCCTTCCGAAGATGCGTATCGAAGAATGCGCCGCTCGTCGTCAGGCAGATATCGACTCCGGCCGTGAAACCATTGTCGGCCTGAACAAGTACAGACTGGCGAAGGAAGATCCGCTGAACGTTCTCTCCATCGATAACACCGCTGTACGTAACGCACAGATCAAACGTCTGGAAAAACTCAGAAGCATCCGCGATCCGGAAGCTGTCCGACGCGATCTGGAAGCCATCACCAAGTGTGCAGAATCCCGTGAAAACGGCAACCTTCTGGAAGCTGCTGTTCAGGCAGCACATGACCGTGCATCCCTTGGCGAAATCTCTGACGCTGTTGAAAAGGTATCCGGCCGCTTCAATGCAGTCATCCACACCATTTCCGGCGTATACTCCAATGAATTCGATGACACCTCCGAACTGGACGAAGCAAAGAAACTGGCTAACGAATTCGAAGCTCTCGAAGGCCGCCGCCCGCGTATCTTCCTCGCGAAGATGGGCCAGGATGGTCACGACAGAGGCCAGAAAGTCCTTGCTACCTCCTTCGCAGATATGGGCTGGGACGTCGACGTAGGCCCGCTCTTCCAGACTCCGGAAGAAGCGGCACAGGATGCCGTCGACAACGACGTTCATATGGTCGGCTTCTCTTCCCTGGCAGCAGGTCATAAGACCCTGCTCCCGGCTATCGTCGAAGACCTGAAGAAACTCGGCCGTGAAGATATCCTCGTAGCTATCGGCGGCGTTATCCCGCCACAGGATTACGAATTCCTGTACGACCATGGTGCAGTTGCTATCTTCGGACCAGGCACCAACATTCCGAAATGCTGCATCAAGCTGCTCCAGATGCTCGTAGACCGTGCTAAGGAAGAAGCTAAGGCAGAATAAGTGAAGCAGGTAGCATAGGTGGAAAGGGCGGCAAAGGTGCAAAGGGGATGAACCCTTGAGCCTTCACCATCCCTAAGACCTGATGAACCTTCTTTCTGATTTCTTGTCCTGCGCGGAGCCGAGGGCGACCTCGGCTCCCTAGCAGGGCTTGCAATCTGCATCGAGTGATAGCCTGGAAAGCAGAGGAATGGAAATGGTGATGGATAGTCACCGCGCCCGGTCACTATCACTACCAATGAATCACGCTTGATACACATCATATTTTCATTTGGCAGTCCTCCTTTTCATGATCCATCTACAGGGGGGAAAAGCCAGGAAAGGGAGGGTATGACAAATGCCTGAAAACAATGATGATTTAAGACCCAGCTGGGTACCGGAAGAGAAAAATCCTGAATTCGCCTGCTCTGTCATGCGTGGGATAGATACCACGGCAAACAGCATCACCGGGGCGAAGGAATACCCGGATGCTCCGCTTCGAAAAGTGCCGCTCCGTAAGAAAATGACCGTCGAGCAGTACATCGACGGTGTGGCCAAAGGGGATCGTGTGACGCTGTCCAAGGCCATCACGCTGATCGAAAGTAATGCGCCGAAAGATTTCGACAAAGCGCAGCGCGTACTGCAGGGACTTCTCCCTAAAACGGGCAAGGCTCTCCGTATCGGTATCACCGGTGTACCGGGGGCCGGCAAATCGACCTTCATCGAGTCCTTCGGCCAGATGCTCTGCCATCAGGGCTACAAAGTCGCCGTTCTTGCCGTCGACCCGACCTCATCCATCACCGGCGGCTCTATCCTTGGTGATAAGACACGTATGCAGAACCTGTCTCGTGAACCGAACTGCTTCATTCGACCATCTCCATCCAAAGGCACTTTGGGCGGTGTCGCGAGAAAATCCCGTGAGACCATGCTCCTCTGCGAAGCTGCCGGCTGTGATGTCATCCTTGTCGAGACCGTCGGTGTCGGTCAGTCGGAGACCACGGTTCGCTCCATGGTCGATTTCTTCATGCTCGTCGTACTGACAGGGGCCGGCGATGACCTCCAGGGCATCAAGAAAGGCATCATGGAGCTTGCCGATGCCATCGTTGTCAACAAAGCGGATGGGGATAACCTCGAGCGTGCCAAGGTCGCGCAGGGCGAGTATGAAAGAATGTGCGAATTCATCCGTCCGGCTACCGAAGGCTGGAAAACCCATGCTTACCGCTGCTCCGCGATTAAGAAAACAGGTCTTTTGGAGCTGTGGGCCGTCATGCGTGAATTTGAAAAGGTCACAAAGAAATCCGGCATTTTTGAAAATCGCAGACAGCGCCAGATCCTTGACTGGGTGAACAGCATGATCGATGAACATCTGCATAATCTCTTCTTTGAAGATCCGCTCATAAAGAGCCGTCTGCCATCCGTCAAAGCGGCTGTCCTTGCGGGCGTCGTCTCCCCAAGTCAGGCCGTCACGGAGCTTATCCGCTCCTTCGATATGGATCGCGCATCCATCAAGCATTTGGAGGAAACGGAAAAGTAGCTGGGGACTTGGTTGGTAGCTAGTGGCTAGGGATTAGGAGCCTCAAGGGACTAGGGAAATGCTGATTCAATCCGTGTTTCCCCTGGAAGACATCTGACTCCCTTATCGTCATTTCGAACGAAGCGAGAAATCTTTCTTGCAGACCGATAAACGATGCGTGTGTGAACGCAGAAATATGTAGCAACAAGCCGTCGGTTCCCATCCGTGTTTCCTTAATCAGCGTTTTTGTAAATGCTACTCTTTGGCATCGCCCCATATATACTCGGGGCGATGCCTGCGTTTTCATTCCTCATTCGAGCAAAGATTTCGTTCACAATCAAGGGACAGCACGTCCCCGGAGCTAATCCGGAACTAACCCGAAGCCCTTATCTTACATCTCAATGCGCCCATGATGTGCGCAACGTGAAAAGGAGAATCATACATTGTTTACCAAAGATATATACCTGGCCGGTGGATCCTTCCATGGGCTGCAGGAAGTGTTTTCTAGGATCTACGGTGTCGTAGATACCCAGGCGGGCTATGCGAATAGCCGTATCGAAGCCCCGACGAAGGAGCAGGTCGCCGATGGGAGCGCAGAGGCTGTGGAGTGCGTGAAGGTCACGTACAATCCGAAGAAAATCGACATCGGTATGCTCCTTAATGTATTCTTTACCATCATCAATCCGTACACCGATGGCATTCAGGGGAAATATGTCGGTCCGCAGTACCGAAGCGGGATCTACTACACGAGCAAGGAGGATGTGCCACAGATCAGCTACTTCCTCGTTTTCCTGCAGAATCGCGGCGTTGCGCATCAGATGACGGACAATGCCCTTGTTGTCAATGAATTCGAAGGAGAAGGGAAGGTGCGCCCGAAGGTCAGGACAGAGATGAAAGAGCTAGTGAATTTCTACCCTGCGGACGAAGAAGAGCAGCACTATCTCAGAAGTCACCCGGATGCATATACCCCCATCGATATTCATTTGCTGGAAGAATTAAAAATCATACAGTAAAAAGGAGCTGTGAAGAAATGAATCCGCATTTCTTCACAGCCCCTTTTTACTTTGCTTTCATTTGCTTTCATTTGGTTCAGGGTTCATGGTTCATGGTTCAAGGTTCAAAGGGTTCAAAAGGTTCAAAGGGTTCAAAGGGGGTGGTGTGGCGCATTTCGTCATCCTGAGCGGAGAAAAAGGTCGTGTGTTAAAAAATGGCTTATCTGAAAATATGAGAACTGAGTCGAAGGATCTAAGTGCCGCGAAGTATAAAAACAGCCTTCCCCTCGAGGGGAAGGTGCCCCGAAGGGGCGGATAGGGCACTGGCGGTATGAAAGACAGTTGAAGAAAGTGGAGAGGTGCGCGGCACACGTGGGGAAAACGTGTGTCCCTGAGCCTCGAATAACAAAGATTTCTCGCTTCGCTCGAAATGACGATACAGGGATGAGGATCATTCAACATCATTTTTTACCGCGATGGGGATCTATCCTCCGCCTTCGGCGCGCCCTTTCTTCAAGGGGCTACTCAGCTGTCATACAAATGCGCTGCCCCGAGCACCACCGATAAAGGCTACAAAATGAGAATACCGCTTCCCCCGCATCACAGCCTTCCCCTCTAGGGGAAGGTGCCCGAAAGGGGCGGATAGGGTGACTATGGCATGAAAGACAGCTGGGATAAGGTTTCCCGGTCACTCCTATGAGAGCTGCAAGTCCCCGCGGCAGATGGAACGCGAAAATGAGATGATCGTTATTTCACATCGCCTTTTTGGTCAGGGGAAGGGGAATGCTGATCAGATCTAGCAATGATGGGATCCGTGTTTCCTTGGCTCGTGGGCATGCTGTCCTTTGATTGCGTTTGTAAGTTTCGCTTGAATGAGAAATGGTGGTGCGGCGCATAAGAATATAGAAGCGCCGCAGAGTATAAATAGGGCGATGCCCCAAAGTGGCATTTAAGTCACCAGTCACCAGTTACAAGTTACAAGTTACAAGTTACTTGAGGCTCCTAATCCCTAATCCCTAATCCCTAGCTACCAGTCACCAGCCACCAGAGGCTCCTCTCAATTTATTTCCTAAACGCATTCATGAATTTCTCATTGACATACATGACAAATGGTGCTATCATGTACTTAACCGAATAAGAAAAGGTAAGTGCCTTAAAGGCTTAATAGGGAAGACCGGTGAAATGCCGGCACGGTCCCGCCACTGTAATGCAGAGCGAATCCATAATGTCACTGAGAGATCGGGAAGACGGATAAGCGAGGAAGCAGAGTCAGGAGAACTGCTTATCTTGGATCACCGTTATGACCCACGAGCGATGGGAAGGGGATGTCTTTACAGATGTCTCTTTGCGTTCGTGCAAAGAGGTTTTTTAATGGGGATTTCGGTACTTGAATAACTTCATAAGAAAACAGGTGCCCTGTAGGGCTTAATAGGGAAGACCGGTGAAAGACCGGCACGGTCCCGCCACTGTAATGCAGAGTGAATCCAACGAAGTCACTGATTTGAGGAGATCGGGAAGGCTGGAGGAGCGAGGAAGCAGAGTCAGGAGAACTGCCTGTTTTGTACAACCGTTTGACCTACGAGCGATAGGAAGGTGTGCTTGACTGCAAGTCCTTTTGACATGCATATTCCACCCTTTTTCTATCCAAAAGGGTGGATTTTTTGATTTCCTTCTGCGGCATGATGAGGATCAATGAAGCAGAGCCCCTTTTGATGAGGATGGTGACAGGGAACACTATTCTCCGAGTAGGTCCTACGGTATCTATCGTTATCTTGACGGGTGGCAGGCGGTAAATGCCTGAACTCCTTACTATCGATGTAATGCCTTCGGGCTTTACATATACCTGTGGGGATTTTTCTCCATGGTTCATCTCCTTTCCGGTGATGGTCATAAAGAAATTTCATTTCTTTTGGGAAAATGATCATCACCACCCCTTCTACGAATACTTCTTCGGAAGTGACTATATATGATGTATTCCTCAGTATCTGAGGTTTACATATACCTGTGGGGTTTTCGTCCCCCATGGTTCATCTCCCTTCAGCGATGGTTTCAACAGGGAAATGGAATCATCGCCCCCTTTTACAGATCCTTCCCTTAGGGAAGTTCCTATAGGAGGATATTTCCTCCACTCTTGGCCGGCCTATCCGGCTGACTCGACCTCCTTGGGACGTTATAGTCCTTCTGTCAGGATGGCATCAGGGAATGCCATCCTGGCTCCCTCTCTTTGGTAATAACTTTCTACGAAAGCTATTATGCAGGTTCTCATTACGGAGCCCAACCAGCTCCAACCCCTTTGGAAGCGGCGCATGTCGCTTCTCTTTTTTTTATGCAAGATGCTATAGGCAGCGCTCATGAATCATGCGGTTATCCTGCTTCCGTCTTATGCCAGCATTCGGACTGAACTGCATCCTATAAAAAATTCGCGACGCTTAGGGAAACACTGATTAAATCTGACTCTGCGATTTAATCAGCGTTTCCTTAGATCCTTCGACTCAGCTGCCATTATTCAGAGAAGCGTTTCCCTAACATACAGCCTTTTTCTCCGCTCAGGATGACGAAAAGCGCCGCACCACCACTTTTTATTCCTCACTAAAAAAAGCAGCCCGGGGCTGCTTTTTCAAATCCATCCAAACCGCCTGCATGCTTCATAGATGCCGTCTTCATCGGCCCGGCTGGTGATGTACTTGGCTTTTTCCTTGAGCTGTGGCTTGGCATTTCCCATGGCGATGGAGAACCATTCGGGGCGGAACATGGTACAGTCATTCATGCCGTCGCCAAAGACGATGATGTCTTCATCCGGAATGGCGAAGCGGCGCTGAAGCTCTTCGATGCCGTGCTCCTTATGGATAGGCTCGATGAGCATGGTATCCGCACGGAACCAGACGTGAGGGAGTGGGCCTAAGGGGATCTCCGCTTCCTCCTGCTTGCTGCAGGCGATGAAGATCTTGTGGATGACGGAGGCGGTGTGAAAATCAAAAGCGGGGTCCACTTCCGTCTTGTAGTAGCGGTCTTTCACCTTCGCAAGGTACCTATTCGTGGTCGTGATGCGGTATTTCTCATTTCTGATCGCAAGCGCCCAGGGATGCTTCTCGCAGTCGATGGCAGAGAGCATCGCGAAGCAGTCTTCAAGTGCAAGACCTTCATCATAAAGGATCTTACCGTCTATGGTGACTGCATTTCCTCCATCGGAGACAGCGGCTGTGATGCCAAGGTCACATGCGACCTGCCAGGCGTCTGCCTGAATGCGTCCGGTCGCTAGTGAGACGAAGTGCCCTGCCTTTTGGAGGCGTCGGATGGCTTCTCTGGTGCTGTCGGGATAGTCGGCAGTAAGCGGCGTGGTCAGCGTGCCGTCGATATCAAAGAAAAAGTATTTCTTCATAGGGCCTCCTTGGAGAATCATTTTCTTTCATTACACTACATGTTTCCTGTTTCCCAGCCAGATCCCGAAAAGGAGTATGACGACGCCGATGATCTGCAGGAAGGAGATCGATTCGCCGAGAAGCAGGAAGGAGAAGAAGAGGGCGGTGGGGAGCTCGCTGGCAGAGAGAAGACTGCCGAGGCCGGAGGAGATGTGCGGCATCCCGCTGCTAAAGAGGAGCGGCGGGAGGAGGACACCGAAGAGGGTGAGGGGAATTCCGTAGGGAAGGATAGAGGCAAAATGCGCAGGCGATACCGGAAGGTCGGGCGGCAGAAAGAGGAGAACCATCACGAGCGCGCCGCTTACCATGAGGGCGCTTTTTGTGATAGGATGGATGCCTCGTCCGATGCGGTTCATGCAGAGAAGGCCGGTGGTGTAGGAAATCGCGGCGGCAAATCCCCAAAGCATGCCGGCAGAGAGGGAAAAGGCGGCAGCGCTTCCTATCACGCCCGCGGCCAGTACAGTGCCTGTAAGGACGATCGCGATGGAAAGGAGACGGATGCGGGTGGGCTTCTCACGTCGGATCACGCACTCGGCGAGCGTGCCGAGCCAGATGGACTGGAAAAGGAAGATGACGGCGAGCGAAGCGGGCAGGGTCTCCAGTGCGTGGTTGTAGAGCATGGTGGTGCCTGAGAGCGGAATACCGGTCAGGAGAAAGGCCAGTGCGGTCCTTTTCGCGGGGAATTTCCGCACGCGGAGAAGCCAGATGGTCCAGAGCAGAAAAAATCCAAGAAAATACTGGATAGAAGAGACGTCATTGATAGAAAAGCCCGACCGATAGGAGAGCTTGACGAGTGTGGAAATGATACCATAGGAAGCGCCGCCGGCCAAAACGAGTGCGGCATAAAATGTTTGTGACATAGATGATTGACTCCTTTTGCATGTCCCTATTATAGCATGAGAGAAGGGGGCTTGGGACCGGGGAAACACGGTGTCCCCGCTGGCGGCATCTTCTGTGCTTTCCCTCTTCACATAGCCGTTCCCGCAAATGGAAAAACCCGGAGCCTTTTCATTGTCGACTATAGCAATAAAAATAAATTGACAATATATCTATCTATCTATACAATATAAATTGACTATGAAGAACCATATTTGTTATTATTAAATATCATTGTTATCCCGGTTAGCAGCAGGTGGCGGGGAGGATCTCTGTCCGCTTCCTGTTTTACTCTAAGGAAAGAGGACATATGGAAGAAACTATGACACAGGATGGGAAAGAGATTCTCTTCGACATCCGTCATTTGACACATACCTTCGAGACGGAGGACGGGAAGACATTCGACGCGCTGTCGGATGTGACCTGCACGATCCCGAGGGGATCCTTCACAGCCATCATTGGCACAAATGGGAGCGGCAAGTCTACACTCGCAAGGCATCTCAATGCCCTGTACCTTCCGACAGCGGGCGAGGTCATCGTAGAAGGCATGAAAACCAGCGACATGGAGCATATCTGGGACATCCGGCAAAAGGTCGGCATGGTCTTTCAGAATCCGGATAACCAGCTGGTCGCGGCCATCGTCGAAGAAGACGTCGCCTTTGGTCCGGAGAACTTGGGTGTACCCGCAGAAGAAATCCGAAAGCGCGTGGACTATGCGCTGGAAAAAGTCGGCATGAGCGCCTACCGCACGCATTCACCGGCGATGCTCTCCGGCGGACAGAAGCAGAGGATCGCCATCGCCGGCGTACTCGCGATGCATCCGGACTGCATCGTCCTGGACGAACCGACGGCGATGCTCGACCCTCTGGGACGCAAGGAAGTCATGGATACCATCCATGAGCTGAACCGCTCGGAAGGGATCACCATCGTGCTGATCACCCATTTCATGGAGGAAGCTGTGACGGCGGATCATGTGCTGGTCGTCGACCGCACGAAGCTCCAGATGCAGGGGACAGCACGCGAAGTCTTCTCGCAGGCAGACAAGCTGACGGCCATGGGGCTCGATGTCCCGGTCGCTGCCGACCTTGCCCATGGGCTTCGGAAAAAAGGCTACGAGATTCCTGAAGATTGCATGACAGATGAGGAGCTGGGAGAAGCACTATGTCCATACGCGTCGAACATATAAGTTATATTTATGGCAAGGGCTCGCCATTTGAAAAGACGGCCCTGGATGATGTCGATCTCACCATCGAAAAAGGAGAATTCATCGGCATTATCGGTCATACAGGGAGCGGGAAATCGACACTCATCCAGCACCTGAATGGGCTCATCCATCCGACCTGCGGCAAAGTCACCATCGATGGTGTCGACCTTGCCGAGAAATCCAAAGCCGCCGTCGCCAAGCGCCACTCGGTCGGCATGGTTTTCCAGTACCCGGAGCACCAGCTTTTCGAAGAAACCGTCGCCAAAGACATCGCCTTCGGGCCGATGAATCTGGGGTGTGATGAAGAAGAGGCCGGAAAGCGCGTGAAAAGCGCTATGAAATTTGCCGGTCTTGACTACGACACCTTCGCAGGCCGCTCGCCCTTCCGCCTCTCCGGCGGGCAGCAGCGCCGCGTCGCCATTGCCGGCGTCATCGCGATGCACCCGGATTTCCTCATCTTGGACGAACCATCAGCAGGCCTTGACCCCATCGGGCGGCGGGAAATTTTCTCCCGCATCCAGAGCTGGTACAAGAAAGGCGTATTCTCCGTCATCCTCGTCTCGCATAATATGGATGACATCGCACGCCTGGCGACCCGCCTTCTCGTCATGCACAAAGGCCGCCTTGTGCTGGACGGCGAACCGATGGATATCTTCCTCCACCACAGAGAAGAACTCAAGGCCTGCGGCGTCGATGCTCCGCCCCTCACGCAGACACTCCTCTACCTGAAAGAGAAGGGCATCCCCGTGCCGGAAGAGGCAAAAACGACCGAAGAAGCCGTAGAAAAAATGGCAAAGATGCTGGGAGGTAAGACACATGCTCACTGATATGACCCTCGGCCAGTACTATCCCGGCCATTCGTACCTGCACCAGATGGATCCCCGTTCGAAGATCCTCTGTACCATGATCTTCATCGTCGCGATTTTCCTCGCGAACAACCTGTATTCCTACATAGTCGTCGCCGGCTTCACCTTCCTTGCCATCACCCTCTCCGGCGTACCGGCGAAAATGATCTGGAAGGCCATCAAGCCCCTCTGGGTGATCCTTGTTTTCACCATGCTCATCCACATCCTCACCACCCCGGGGACGGAGATCTTTTCGTGGAAATTCATTCACATCAGCGAAGAAGGCATCAGGAACGGCATCGTCATGACACTGCGCCTCGTCTTCCTCATCGCCTTCTCCTCGCTTCTCACCTATACCACGAGCCCGATCGTCCTGACCGACGGCATCGAAGACCTCCTGATGCCATTCCGTCGCTTCGGGGTTCCCGCGCACGAGCTCGCCATGATGATGACTATCGCGCTTCGTTTCATTCCGACACTTTTGGAAGAAACTGACCGCATCATGAAAGCCCAGTCCTCCCGAGGCGCTGACTTTGTGAACGGCAATCTCTGGCAGCGTGCCAAGAACATGATCCCGCTCCTCGTCCCGCTCTTCATCTCCGCCTTCCGCCGCGCCGACGACCTCGCGACCGCCATGGAAGCCCGCTGCTATCGCGGCGGCGAAGGACGTACCAAGATGCACCAGCTCTCCTATACCTGGCGGGATAGAAATGCCTTCATCGCCATTGCCCTCGTGACCGGCGCCCTCATCGCGCTGTATGTAGTCATGAGATAGAATGGGGCGTGGGGTTAGCCACATGGAATCCTGAAGTTTGAAAGCAGGGATGAGTAGCTAGGGATTAGAAATGAGCGGTGATCAAAATAGCGCAATTGGTACGCTGACCGTTCTGCAAGGAAGATCTCTCGGCTACGCTCGAGATGACGGCGCGAAGCACTATCAAAATTTCGCGGCGCTTAGATCCTTCGACTCAGTTCTCCTGTTTCAGATCATCTATTTTCTAACATACGACGTTTTTCTCCGCTCAGGATGACGAAATGTGCTGCACCACCCCCTTTTTGAACCTCCTGAACCTATAGAACCTGCTGAACCTCTTTCAAACGCAATTAAGGGGAACTCCTAATCCCTAATCCCCAGTCACTAGCCACTATTTTTCCCGAAGGACTATCCCATGCGAAATATCTGGATCACTGTTTCCTACGAAGGAACAAACTATGCCGGCTTCCAGCGCCAGCCCACCCGCATGACCGTGCAGGAAATGCTTGAGAATACACTCCTTCAGCTGACGGGAAAGAAGACAACCATTTACTTCGTTGCCCGCACCGATGCCGGCGTCCATGCCTATGGGCAGGAGTGTACCTTCTACACCGAGTCCCGCATCCCAGGGGATCGATTTGTCCACGCCATGAATGCCCTCCTTCCGCGCGATATCCGCGTCCGCCAAAGCCGGGAGATGGACGAAGACTTCTCCGTCCGCCGCCGCAACTTCGGCAAGACCTACGGCTACCTATTGACCGAGAGCCGCGAAGCCTCGCCCTTCCTTGTGCGCACCATCTGGCGCACCGGTAAGCAGCTCGATCTTGCGAAAATGGAAGCAGCCGCCAAAGTCTTGGAAGGCCGCCACGACTTTACTTCCTTCCGTGGGAACAACGCCGTCCCCTCCGATCCCGTGCGGCTTGTCCATGAGATCCGTCTTCGGAAAGTAGGGCCCCTCATCTGGATCTACGTCACCGGCGAAGGCTTTCTCTACCACATGGTCAGAAACATCGCCGGCGCTCTCGTTGATGCCGGAAGCGGCGTCCTCGCTCCTCACGATCTCGAACGGATTTTGGAAGCCCGCGACCGACGAGAGCTTGGTCTCACCGCTCCGGCGGAAGGTCTTGCCCTTCTCAAAGTCTATTTCCAGCCGATCACGAAAGAAGCGGTCGATGAGACATTGCAAGAGCCCCTCTACCCCTGGTGCGGCGCATAGAAAAAAGAGCGTGATGCAAAAGCATCACGCCCTTTTTGTATGCGTGATTCCTTAGCCGTTATAAGATCAGACAAAGGCACTGTGCTGCTCAAAGTCCTTCTGCCGCTCTGAATGTAAAAGGACATAACAATGGAGTCAGAATGATATTGATTTTGAACTCTGCGGTGTGAGGAAGGCTAAACAGCCCTAGCCCAGTCAAATTCCGGCATATCAAGCGCATCGTATTAGCATGCTATGCGGCGCGCTTAAAATTTCAAAACGTGGTCTTGACAACCGGTCCACTATACAGCTATAACAAATTATGGAAAATGCTAATTGATAAAAATATGAATAAACGTGATCTTGCTGAAAGAAGCGGCGTCAGTTCCGCTTTCATTGCCAAATTAAGCAAGGACGCAAACATTACAACCGACGTTCTGCTTAAAATATGCGAGTCGTTAGACTGTACTATGGAAGACATTATGGAAACAGTAAAAGATTTAACTGGCTCTGAAGGGAGATTTGTCTGTGGAAATATTTAATAACACCACGAAGGTCGTGAAAGACGACCTTTTGAAAACGATAAAACGCGGTGACCGTATTTCTATTGCAGCAGCCTGTTTTTCCATCTATGCCTATCAGGAATTAAAAAAGCAGCTGGAATCTTGCGAAGAACTACGCTTTATATTCACCTCTCCTACCTTTGTGGCGGAGAAAACGCCGAAAGAACGCAGAGAATTTTATATACCGCGCCTTCAGCGTGAAAAAAGTTTATATGGCACTGAATTTGAAGTGCGCTTGCGGAATGAACTAAAACAGAAGGCCGTAGCAAAGGAATGTGCAGATTGGATGCGCCGTAAGGTATGCTTTAAAACCAATACTACCCGTGAAGGCATGAATAACTTCCTTCTGGTAGATGGTGATGAGGATACCTATACTTATATGCCAATGAATACATTCACAACCGTTGACCTGGGGTGTGAGCGCGGCAATAATCTGACGAACATGATTACGCGTATGGAGAATCCAGCAAGTAAAGAATTTCTCCATATGTTTGATTCCGTCTGGAACAATGAAGAAAAGCTCACAGATGTTACAAAAGAAGTTATCGATATGATTTCTTCTGTATACCAGGAAAACGCACCGGAGCTGATTTATTTCATGTCTCTGTACAATATCTTCAGTGAATTCTTAGAAGATATTTCAGAAGACGTACTGCCAAACGAAGCGACCGGTTTTAAAGACAGCGTAATCTGGAATAAGCTGTTCAACTTCCAGAAAGATGCTGCTCTTGCAATTATCAATAAATTGGAGCAATACAACGGCTGCATTCTTGCAGACAGCGTTGGCCTCGGTAAAACATTTACGGCGCTTGCTGTCATCAAATATTACGAAGGACGCAACAAAAATGTTCTCGTACTTTGTCCAAAAAAGCTGTCAGAGAACTGGATGACCTACCGTGGCAATCTGATTAACAACCCGCTTGCTGCAGATCGGTTCCGCTATGACATTCTGTACCATACGGATCTTTCTCGTGACAGCGGAAACACAGTCATTGGTCTGCCGATTGATCGAATCAACTGGGGAAATTATGACCTTGTTGTCATTGATGAAAGCCATAACTTCCGAAATGGCAATGGCACAAACAGTAAAGGCGGTGAAAAAGAGAATCGCTACATGCGCCTCATGAACAGAGTCATCAAACCAGGTGTCAAGACAAAGGTGCTTATGCTTTCCGCAACACCGGTAAATAACCGCTTCTACGATCTTCGCAATCAGTTGGCTCTTGCCTATGAAGGTGATCCATCTGAATTTAACGAAAAGCTGAACATCAAATCGGATATCAATACGATTTTCCGGCAGGCACAGAAAGTATATAACGCATGGTGCAAACTGCCTGAGAAAGAACGTACTACAGCTACTCTTCTCTCCCAGCTTGATTTTGATTTCTTTGAAGTCTTGGATAGCGTAACTATTGCGCGTTCCAGAAAGCATATACAAACCTATTATGATGTTGCGGACATTGGAAACTTTCCAAAGAGAAACAAACCAATCTCTCTTCGTCCGAAACTGACAACACGGCCAAATGCTATCAACTACAAAGAAGTATATGAACTTCTGTCGAAGCTGCACCTGACCATTTATACGCCGACCGCATTCATTCAGCCAAGTAAGCTGCAGAAATATCTGAGCGAAGATGAAACGGAGAAATTCCGTAGTGGCCGTGAGCTTGGCATCCAGCGGTTGATGAGCATCAATCTGTTAAAACGTATGGAAAGCTCTGTACATTCTTTCCTGCTGACTGTAAAGCGTATCTATGACTATCTGTATGATACCTCACATACAATTGATGATTTCATCGCTACCGGCGCTGATAACCTGAAAGAAATGCCTGACCTGTCCAGTGAAGCAGCCGAATTCGACTACGATGATCAAAACACGGATTTCTTCAATGTTGGCAAGAAAGTCAAGATTGACCTGCGTGATATGGACTATATTTCATGGAAACGCGAAATAGATGAGGATATTGATAACCTGCAGCTACTGATTCTAATGATTGAAGATATCACCCCAGAGTACGACTCCAAGCTGAATGAGCTGATTCGCATGATCCGTGAAAAGGCTGCAGCGCCGATCAATCCGGGCAATAAGAAAATATTGATTTTCACTGCCTTCTCAGATACCGCTGAATATCTCTACGAGAACATCAGTGGCATGGCGCTGAAGGACTTAGGACTGCACACTGCCCTTGTCACTGGTTCTGTGGATGGTAAAACAACTATCCCGAAATTCAAACCTGATATGAACCATGTGCTTGCATGCTTCTCTCCGAAGTCAAAAGACAGAGATGTGCTGTATCCTAAAGACAAAACGGATATTGATATTCTTATTGCTACAGACTGTATTTCAGAAGGTCAGAACCTGCAAGACTGCGATTATTGCGTAAACTACGATATCCACTGGAATCCAGTGCGTATCATTCAGCGTTTTGGACGAATTGATCGTATCGGCAGTAAAAATGCCGTGATACAGCTGGTGAACTTCTGGCCGGATCTGGATCTCGATGAATACATCAAGCTGAAATCCAGAGTGGAAACACGAATGCGTATTTCCGTCATGACTTCCACCGGCGATGATGACCTCATCAACCAGGAAGAAAAAGGAGATCTGGAGTACCGCCGCAGTCAGCTCAAAAAACTGCAGGAAGAAGTCGTGGATCTGGAAGACATGACAAATGGTATTTCCATCATGGATCTTGGACTGAATGAATTCCGTATGGATCTGCTCTCTTACATGAAAACTCACAAAGATATTGACCACACGCCTTTTGGCATTCATGCAGTCGTCAAGGGAGACAAGCCTGGCGTTATCTTTGTCTTAAAGAATGTAAACGAGCATATCAATATTGAAAACCAGAATCGTCTTCACCCATTCTACCTTGTCTATGTCGGCATGGATGGTGAAGTGATTGCCGATCATCTGCAGCCGAAAGATACACTGGATATGATGCGGCATCTGGCACAGGGAAAAACAGATCCAGATATGAATCTGTGCGAACAGTTCAATAAGGCCACAGACAACGGCAAGGATATGGGGGAAATCTCACAGCTACTGGAAGATGCCATCATGACCATCATCGATGCAAAAGATGAAAGTGATATCGATAGCTTCTTTGGTGGCGGACAGACCACTTTCCTGTCTGGCGGCTTTTCTGGCTTGGATGACTTCGAGCTAATCTGTTTTATGGTGGTGATAAAATGATTGAGTTCCCTGCTGCTACGGCAGTACACAGACGTTTGCCAAAGGCGGCATTTTATAAGCACTTATCGCTGACAAAAATACTGAAAGAAAAATTTGTATCCGATGTAGACCGCATCGTGGTTGAAAACAGTTTCACCAAAGAAAACCTGAACCTGGCGGCGGATGCAGAAATAAAAGAGATCATGCTGCTGTCCATCTCCCTGAAGAGCCAGGAATTTGATGGTAAAGTCATCGAAGCAATCGCCCGGCAAAATCCACATAAGCTGGTATTTCTGCTGCGCTTTGAAGAGCAACAGCAGCTGGCCGTTTATCACAAGAAACTCTACCGCACCTTATGGATGAATCATGATGAAATCGCATTAAAGCTACAAGGCTATTCGTTAGATGAAATATGGGATTCTTTCATAGAGCAGATTGCTCTGTACGAAGAACGCGCCGAACAGACGGAGGATCTTTCCATAGAGGATCGCCTTGAAATACAAAATCAGATACTAAAATTAGAAAAGCAAATCGATAAGACAGAAAATGCGATGTGGAAGGAACAGCAGCCAAAAAAGAAATTTGAACTGCACACTCGCCTTCGTGAATACCAAAAAAAGCTGGAGGATTTGAAACATGGAAAATCTTAAAATGCACACGCCAGATCTGGCGGACGAAAACTTTAAGAAGCTCGCTGCACTGTTTCCGAATGCAGTGACAGAAACAAAAGATGAAAATGGCAATGTCGTGCGTGCTATTGATGCGGATGTACTGCGTCAGGAAATCTCTGCCACAGTGGTAGAAGGCCCGCAGGAACGTTATCAGTTTACATGGCCGGATAAGAAAAAGTCGGTCGTGCTGGCGAATCAGCCGATTGCAAAGACACTGCGCCTTGACCGTGAAAAATCGGTCGGCAAAGACGGCACACCGGGAAATATTGACACAGAAAATATCTACATCGAGGGCGATAATCTGGATGCACTGAAACTGCTGCAGGAGACTTACCTCGGCAAAGTGAAGATGATCTATATCGATCCGCCTTATAACACAGGCAATGATTTCATTTATGAGGATGATTTTTCACAAAATACTGATGACTATCTCGGTAATAGCGGTCAGTTTGATGAGGAAGGAAATCGTCTGGTTCAGAATACAGAAAGTAACGGGCGCTTCCATACAGACTGGTTAAATATGCTTTATCCGAGACTACGGCTTGCAAAAGACTTATTATCAGATGATGGGGTAATTTTTATAAGCATTGATGATAATGAAATTGATTCATTAAAAAACATATGTAACGAAATATTCGGGCGATGTAATTTAGTTGCTGAAATCCCTTGGCAGTCACGAGCATCTATTCAAAATGACACTGATTTCAGTGTAAACCATGAATATATCTGTGTTTATGCCAAAAATAGAAGACAGAAAAACCGTCGCTTAAAAGAAAATAATTGTAAAGAATGGCATAGGAAGGATAGCTTTGTATGTAGACCTTTACCCCTCGATAAAAATAAATTTGACAATCCAGATAAAGATCCAAGAGGACTTTGGAAGGCTGATCCTTTGGATGCACCTAATGTAAGACCAAACCTTACTTATGTTGTCACCAATCCTCTAACTGGTGAACAGCACCTCCCTCCAAGAGGGAGGTGCTGGAGAATTTCTCAAGATAAATTCTCCAGTGCCTTAGCAGATGGACGTATTATTTTTGGGAAAAATGGAACTGGTCGACCTCAAATGAAATCATTTTATGAAGAAAAAAAAGAATTTGGTTCCGTAGATAATTCCTGGTTTAGTGCAGAACGAGTAGGAACGACAACCAATGGTACAAAAGAAGTCATGCAGTTATTTGATGGTAAGCCTTATTTTGACAAACCTAAGCCGACTACATTATTGTATAAACTCATTAATTTAGCCAATGTTCAAGAAAATGATATTGTTCTCGACTTTTTCTCCGGCTCTGCCACAACAGCCCATGCCGCCATGCAGTTAAATGCTGAAGATGGCGGACATCGCAAGTTCATTATGGTGCAGCTTCCCGAAGAAACAGCCGAAAAGAGTGAAGCCTATAAAGCAGGCTACAAAACCATCTGCGACATTGGCGAAGAGCGCATCCGTCGTGCCGGAAAGAAGATCAAGAAAGAAAGCCCGCTGACCACTACGAATTTTGATATCGGTTTCCGTGTGTTCAAAGTAGACAGCACCAATATGGAAGATGTCTACTACCGCCCTGCCGATTACAACCAGGGACAGATGGAGCTGTTCGCCGACAATATCAAGCCGGACCGCACTCCGGAAGATCTTCTCTTCCAGGCAATGCTCGACCTTGGTATTCTGCTCTCCTCTGACATTCAGGAAACGGAAATTGCTGGCAAGAAGGTGTTCTCTGTAGCTGATGGCTATCTGATTGCCTGCTTTGATAAGGATGTCACAGAAGAAACTGTCAAAGCAATTGCGCAGAAACAGCCGGTCTATGCCGTGTTCCGTGACAGCAGTATGGCGAGTGACAGTGTCGCCACAAACTTTGAGCAGATTTTTGAAACCTATAGTCCGAGAACGCAAAGGAAGGTGCTGTAATGGCTGAGATGAAATTCAAATTTACCATACAGCCTTACCAGACCGAGGCGGTGGACAGCGTGGTGGGTGTATTTGCCGGTCAGCCTTTCAACGACCACTTCACCTACCGCCGCGATGTTGAAATCCAGCGAGATTTATTAAACTATATGCTTTCCGATGAAGAATTGTACATGGGTTTTGCCAACGCCAAGGTGCAGCTTGATTACGGTCAACTTTTGGATAATCTCCACCGTATCCAAGCCCGCAATAATATTAAGCTCTCCGATTCGCTGACATCCGGAGGGCTGGGTGTGTGCTCTCTTGATGTGGAAATGGAAACTGGTACTGGTAAAACCTATGTTTATATCAAGACCATGTTCGAGCTGAATAAGCTGTATGGCTGGAGCAAATTTATCGTAGTGGTTCCAAGTATCGCAATCCGTGAAGGTGTCCAGAAGAGCTTTGAAACCATGCAGGAGCACTTCATGGAGTATTATGGCAAGAAAGCTCGTTTCTTCGTTTACAATTCCAAGAATCTGCCGGATATCGATAATTACAGTCAGAGTGCAGATATCAACGTCATGATCATCAATATTCAGGCATTCAATGCCCGTGGTAAAGATGCAAGGCGTATCCGTACAGAGCTGGATGATTTCGGCAGCCGCAGACCGATCGACGTCATCAAAGCAAACCGCCCTATCGTCATCTTGGATGAGCCGCAGAAAATGGGTGGTACGGCCACGCAGGAAAGCCTGAAGGAGTTTAACCCTCTGTTCTGTCTGAACTACTCTGCCACTCACAAACAGCACCATGATCTAGTCTATGTGCTGGATGCTTTGGATGCGTACAATAAAAAGCTGGTAAAGAAGATTGAAGTAAAGGGATTTGATATCAAGAATCTGAGAGGTACGGACAGTTACCTTTTTTTGGAAAACATCGTCATAAGCCCAAAGAAGCCACCTATGGCACGTATTGAGTTCGAAGTTGGGTACAACAAATCCATCAACCGTGAGACCAGGATTCTCGGTGTGGATGATGACCTCTTCTCCCTTTCCAAAAATATGGAACAATATCGTGGTTATCGCATCAGTGAGATTGATCCGCTTCGTGGCACTGTTACTTTTACCAACGGAGAAGTTATTCATGCTGGTGAAGTCATCGGTGATGTTTCAGAAGCAGATCTTCGACGTGTACAGATTCGTGAAACCATTCGCTCTCACTTTGAGAAGGAAAAGGAACTGTATTCTAAGGGCATTAAGACCTTGTCCCTTTTCTTTATTGATGAGGTCGCTAAATACCGTAAATACGACGAAGATGGCAACGAAATCAACTCTGAATACGGCGATATCTTCGAGCAGGAATATACTGATATTTTGAATGAATACCTGACACTGTTTAACACGCCATATGAGCAGTATCTTCGCTCCATTGATGTCCACAGCACGCATGCCGGTTATTTCAGCATCGACAAGAAAGGACACAAGGTAGATAGTTCTCTGAAACGTGGCAGTGATGAAAGTGACGATATTTCCGCATACGATTTGATCCTGAAGGACAAGGAGCGGTTGCTCTCCTTTGAGAATCCGGTACGCTTTATCTTTTCTCACTCTGCTCTCCGCGAAGGATGGGATAATCCGAACGTATTCCAGATCTGTACTTTGAAGCACGGCGGCAGCTCTCCTACACAGAAGCGACAGGAAGTTGGTCGTGGTCTTCGCCTTTGCGTAAATCAGAACGGTGAGCGTCAAGACTATGACACACTCGGCAGCCAGGTACAGAAAATCAATCAGCTGACCGTCATCGCATCTGATGGGTATAAAGACTTTGTTGCAGATCTTCAGAAAGGCATCCGTGAGGATCTCTACGATCGTCCAACCAAGGCTACCGCAGAATACTTCATCGGTAAAACGCTCAATATCGATGGCAGAGATGTTACGGTATCTGATAAACAAGGCCGAGACATTTATCGTTATCTGATCAAAAACGATTACATCGATGAGAATGATCACGTAACCGACAAGTATCGGGCAGACCTCGCAAACGATGCTCTTGCACCGGTTCCTGAAAGTTGTAAGGAAATCACCGATGGCGTACACGCACTCATTCAGAGCATCTTTGATGAGCATGCACTTGATGATATGATCTCCGATGGCCATGAGACAAAGATTCAGGAGAATGCACTGAATGACAACTTCTACAAGAAGGAGTTCCAGACGCTTTGGAATTATATTAACCACAAATATGCCTATACCGTTGAATTCGATAGTAATGAACTGATTCGAAAAGCAATCGCGCATATTGATGATCAGATGTTTGTAGCAAAGCTGCAGTATACCGTTACCACCGGTCAGCAGCAGGATGATATGAATTTCGATGTACTGAAAAGCGGAGCCAGCTTCATAGCAGAAAAAAGCAAGACTTATACCCTAGAGCGTGCAGAAGGCAGTGCTGTAAAATATGATCTGGTCGGTAAAATTGCAGAAGGTGCAAAGTTAACGCGTCGTTCTGTTGCCAAGATACTGGCAGGGATCCGGCCAGATACCTTTGCTATGTTTAAAAACAACCCGGAGGAATTTATCACAAAGGCCATCCGGCTGATCAACGAACAGAAAGCAACCATGATCGTGGAACAGATCACCTACAATCAGACTGATGGAACCTATGACAGCTCCATCTTTACAGCTGAAAAGAACACGGATTTTTCCAAAGCATATCATGCAAAGAAAAACGTGCAGGACTATGTTTTTGCTGACGGCTACGCGAAGGACGGGCAGAGTATTGAACGCAAGTTTGCTGAAAGCATGGATTTGGCCGATGAGGTCTGTGTCTACGCAAAGCTGCCAAAGGGATTCTCCATTCCAACTCCTGTAGGCAACTACTCTCCCGACTGGGCGATTGCCTTCAATAAAGGTACGGTCAAGCATATCTTCTTTATAGCTGAAACCAAGGGTACAATGGACTCATTGAATCTAAAGCCTATTGAGCAAGCAAAAATTGCTTGTGCCCAAAAGCTGTTCAGTAATCTCTCTTCTGCTGATGTTGTTTACCATGAAGTAAACAGCTATCAGCACCTGCTGGATATTATGGACAAGCTCTAAAATTTCATAAAAAAAACAATGCACACCCGCATCACGAAATATCCCGTTCATCGTTACGGAATAGATAAATCGTTATGAAGGTGTGTATTTTTTATATTCTGCGCCCGTTCGCGGGTGCTACCCTGTAAATGCTAATATAAAAGTGAGCCATTTAGGGTCTTAATGGTTGTGAAAAGTGAGCCACAGTTGGTTAGCATCCCATATCATTGGATTAGACGTAAGAGCGATGAGCTTTGCAGGCTCATCGCTCTTTTGCACTTTCTGCATGCGAAAAAATAGAATTTGTTTTCCCGATAAATCATGCTATAATACGAGTAGAGTACTAAAAAAACGAAAAGAGTACTGGAGGAATCATTATGGATGAACAGCTGATCGCGGCGGCGAAGGAAGAGATGCGGCTGCACTCGGTCAAATTCACGATGGACGATATCGCAAGAAAGCTCCATATCTCGAAAAGCACGCTGTACCAGAAGGCGTCTTCGAAGGCGGTGCTGATCCGCATGGTGTGTCTGGCAGATCAGGAGGCGTTTCGGAAGGCGAAGGAAGCGCTGATGAGGAAGAAGGACACGGCGCGTGGGCGACTGCTCTCGTACTGCCGTCTTTTTGTGGAGACGCTGTGGGCGATGCCGGATGGGTTTTATCAGGATATAGAGATCCATTATCCGGAGATCTGGAAGATGTGGATGGATTTCAAGTATGAGGAGTTCGACTATATGATGGAGCTCCTTAAGGCCGGGGTCGCGGCGGGGGCTTTTCGTGAGGTGAATTTGACGATCCTTCGCATGATCCTCATCACATCGACGCACAATCTGAATGATGCGGATTTTCTTCGCGAGCAAAATATGACGGGTACGGATGTGATGAATGTGCTCGAGGATATCATTTTGCATGGGATAGAAAAGTAAGGTTAATGGGTTCAAGGTTAGCCCCTCGGGCGTGCTGCCCCTTGATTGTGAATGAAAGCTCTGCTCGAATGAGAAATTAGAAATGAGAAATGCGAAATGGTGGTGCGGCGCATAAAAATATGGAAGCACCGCAGAGGTTTGAAACTAGCGGTTTTCTCGTATCGCAAACCTAATCCCTAATCCCCAATCCCTAATCCCTAATCCCTAATCCCTAATCCCTAATCCCCAATCCCCAATCCCTAATCCCTAATCCCTAATCCCCAATCCCCAATCCCTAATCCCTAATCCCTAATCCCTAATCCCCAATCCCCAATCCCCAATCCCCAATCCCTAATCCCTAGTCACCAGTCACTAGTCCCCAGTCACTTTTATCATACAAGGAGTCAGTCTATGAAACGTTTAGCTATGTATATCGGTGTGATGCTTATAGGTGCTTCGATCGCGCTGTCGGGGTGCGGAGCAGAGAAGGCAGCGGCGCCAAAGGCGCCTTTGGTGAAGTCGATGGTCATCGGTGAGACGGAGTCGGGCGTGAAGAATACGTTCTCCGGCACGGTGCATGGTTTTTTTGAATCGCCTCTGGCATTTCAGGTGGGAGGCCGGATCATGCAGCGCTATGTCACATCCGGTGAGCGGGTCAGCGCAGGGCAGGCACTCTTCAAGGTAGACTCGAAGGATGCAGAGGAGCAGGCAGCGGCGGCGCGTTCGCAGCTGAATGCGGCGGAAGCATCGTATCGCCTCGCACAGTCGACGCTGGCGCGGTATGAGAAGCTGCACTCGGTGTCGGCGATCTCTGATCTTGCCATTGATCAGACGAGAAATCAGGCGGAGCTTGCAGCGGCGCAGCTCGAGTCCGCACAGGCGGCGCTCTCGCGCGCGGAGAATAATCTTGGTTTCACGGTGCTTTCGGCAGACCGCGATGGGATCGTCGGGTCGACGCTCTATGAGGTGGGGCAGGTCGTCGCGGCGGGGACACCGGTGGTGTCGATCATCGATGATTCGCAGCTGGATGTCTACATTTCTTTGACAGAGAAGCAGTATCGGGAGTATTCGGTGGGGATGCCGTGTACGGTGACATTCTGGGCGCTGCCGAATGTGAGCGTAGAGGGGCGCGTCCGCGAAGTAGCGGCTGCGCCGAATGCGCAGACGGGGACATATGATGCGAAGGTGACTTTGGTCGAGCCGCCGGAGGATATCGCCGTCGGCATGACGGCAGAGGTGAAGTTTGGTGACAGAGGGGTCGGCAAGGGCATCATGATCCCGCTTTCTGCGATGGCGACGCAGGATCAAAAGCCGTCTGTCTGGGTGATCCGGGATCACAAGGTGACGCTGACGCCGGTCAAGGTGGGGCGCTACGGCGAGGATACGGTGGAGATCATCGAAGGACTTGCCAAGGGTGACCGCATCGTGACGGCGGGCGTATCGAAACTGGCTGAAGGAGAAGAGGTACGCGTATGAAAGGGCTGAATCTGGCAGAGTGGGCCATCAAGCACAAGCCGGTGGTCTATTTCTTCATTTTCTTCATCCTCCTGGGAGGCTTGTGGTCGTATTTCCATCTGGGGCGCAGTGAAGATCCGGACTTCACCATCCGTCAGGCGGTGGTGTCGGCGGCCTGGCCGGGTGCGACAGCGGAGCAAATCACCGAGCAGGTGACGGATCCGCTCGAGAAAAAGCTCCAGGATACGAAGGGGCTGGACTATCTGAATTCCTTCACGCATGATGGCAAGACGGTCATCTATGTGAATCTGAAGGACTCGGTCAAGAAGGAGGATATCCAGACGCGCTGGCATGAGGTGCGAAATCTCGTGAATGATGAGAAGGCAGCTCTTCCCGCTGGTGTGTACGGTCCGTATGTGAATGACCGCTTCGATGATGTCTATGGCTCGATCTATGCAGTGACGGGGGACGGCTTTTCCTATAAGGAGAAGCGTAAGTCAGCGGAAATGCTGCGCCGTCGTCTCGCCGCGGTCGAGGATGTGCAGAAGGTCGAGCTCCTGGGGGTGCAGGAGCAGAATATGTACATCGAGATGGATCAGAATAAGCTCGCCTCCTTCGGGATGAATCCATCCGATGTATTCCGCATCCTTCAGCAGCAGTCGGCGATGATGCCGGCAGGGACGATCCATACATCGTCTCGCAATGTGGCGATCCGCGTGGACGGGCTACTAGGCAGTGTGGAAGCCTTGGAGAATATCCCGATCCATGTGGGCGAGCGGAGCTTCCATCTGGGCGATGTGGCAAAGGTCACGCAGACATACACGACGCCGGAGTCTTCCCTTTTCTATTTCAATGGCAAACCGGCGATCGGTATCGCGGTCTCGATGCGGGTGGGCGGGAATAACCTGACGCTCGGGGACAATCTCAATCGGGAGATCGAGCGGTCGAAGGCAGACCTTCCGGCGGGCATGGACATCGGCCTCGTGGCGGATCAGCCGAAGGTGGTGAATGAGTCCATCCATGACTTCACGGAGTCGCTCTTGGAGGCCATCGTGATCGTCATGGCGGCGTCCTTCCTTTCGCTCGGACTTTGGAGCGGCATCGTGCTGGCGCTCTGTATCCCGGTCGTCGTGTGTGCGACCTTCCTCTTCATGAAATGGCAGGGGATCGATCTGCATATCGTGTCTCTGGGAGCGCTCATCGTCTCCCTCGGCCTTCTTGTCGATGATGCGATCATCGTCATCGAGATGATGCAGGTGAAGCTCGAAGAAGGCATGGACCGCCTGTCAGCGGCGGAAGCGGCCTATAAGAGCTGCGCGAAGCCGATGCTCGCCGGGACGCTCATCACGGCGGCGGGCTTCATCCCCGTCGGGATGGCAGAAGGCCAGACATCGGAGTACTGCGCGGCACTCTTCTGGGTCATCGCAGCAGCCCTTCTCCTCTCCTGGGTGGCATCCATCTTTGTCAGCCCAGTCTTGGGATATAAATTTATTCAAGTAAAAACAAAGAAAGAGAAGGCGAAGGAAGCACGCGAAAAGGGGAAAAGCTGGAAATCGTCCATCGGAGACAAGGCGTACCAGATCTTCTACAAGCTCATTGCGCTCTGTATCCATTTCAAGAAGACAGTCATCGTGGGGACTGCCGGTCTTTTCTGTCTGACGCTTGCGATGATCCCGCTGGTGAATCAGGAATTCTTCCCCGACTCGGTGCGTCCGGAGATCATTCTGGATGTGAATCTCCCCTCAGGGGCTTCCATACAGGAAACGAAGCGTGTCATGAACGGCATCGCCGATACACTCTATGGGGATGAGCGTGTATCCTCCTTCTCGACATACATCGGTGATACCGCGCCGCGTTTCATCCTGCTCTTTGATCCCAAAGCACCGGAAGACGGGCATGGGCAGATGATCATCGTCGCGACAGACCAGAAGAGCCGTGATGCGCTTCGCCAAGAGATCATGGATACAGTGACGGAGAAATATCCGGATGCACAGGCACATACCCGTCTCATCACGACCGGCCCGCCGTCCGAGTATCCGGTGATGTTCCGTCTGTCGGGCGAATCCATCGATGAGACAGTGAAGCTGGCTTCCGAAGCGCTCTCCATCATGAAGCAGAATCCGAATGTCACGAATGCGAGCCTCGACTGGCCGCAGGAGACACCGACACTGAAGCTCAAGATCAATCAGGACAAGGTGCGCGAGCTGGGAATCGATAACTATGCGGTATCGCAGGATCTCTACGTGAAGCTCTCCGGCTACAAGGTGGCTGAGTCGTATCAGGGCGATCAGCTCATCCCGATCTCCTTCAAGCTGGAAGGAGACAATGCAGCGCGTCTGGCTAACCTCGACTCACTGCCTGTCCATGTGGGAAATGGCCGCTATGTGCCGCTGGGCGAATTTGCAGATCTGTCCTATGAAAATGAGACAAGCACCATCTGGCGCAGGGATCTGAAGCCGACCATCACGCTTCGGGCAGATGTAACAGGCGGAGCCAAGGCAGACTCCGTCTCCATGGCGCTCTATGATACGGATCTCAAAGCCTTCCGGGCCAGCCTGCCGGAAGGGGTGACGTTCGAGAAGGACGGGTCGCTTGAATGGAGCGAGAAGTCCATGACCTACATCGTAGGCGCCATGCCTATGATGGTCTTCTTCGTCCTCATGGTATTGATGTTCGAGCTGGGAAATATTCCCAAGCTCATTATGGCTGTCGTGACCGGACCGCTCGGACTCATCGGCGCGATCCTGACACTGCTGGTGACGCGGCAGGCGATCGGCTTCGTCGCCATCATCGGCTTTGTGGCGCTCTCCGGCATGGTCATCCGAAACAGCATCATCCTTCTGGATCAGATCCGGCAGCATCTGGAAAGCGGGAAGACACCGTATGACGCCGTCGTCGAGTCGGCGGCGCTCCGTTTCCGTCCCATCATGCTTTCTTCAGTGACGGATGTCCTGGGCTTCGTGCCTCTTATTCCGAATCCCTTCTGGCGCCCGCTCGCCGTCTCCTTCATCGGCGGTCTTCTCCTTGCGACCGCGATCGGACTCCTCGTCGTACCTGCCATGTACTGCTGGTGGTACAAGGTGAAAGAGCCCAGCGAGCCGTAGGCATCCGGTCAAAATGAAAGGAGCTGTGGAGAAATGAATCCGCATTTCTTCACAGCTCCTTTTTACTTTGCTTTCATTTGGTTCAGGGTTCAAGGTTCAAGGTTCAGGGCTCTCGTGGCGGCTTCGCCGCCTTTTTTTAGA
>ERZ780226.298-NODE-298-length-48707-cov-17.835546_pt1 | contig 48707 bp, 48 predicted proteins | sample MGYA00511165_ERZ780226 | MGnify/ENA primary metagenome ERZ780226 (study PRJEB29588, sample SAMEA2152373) | human gut metagenome | biome: human gut; feature: human-associated habitat; material: faeces | place: Denmark | collected 2008/2010 ...
ATAATTATATATACTTTTATATTATTCACTCATTATTACTATCCTATTTTTCAAGATTTAATTTTCAACAATTAACAAATTTATTTCTTATTTCTTTTAACTTTTAAGATGTCAAAGGGTATTACTGATATTAATACAAGGAATATTATTAGTAACCACCATTTTATATCTAATGGCAAAGTATTTGCTACTTTATTATAAAAAGGTAAATATATAAAAGCTAATAATCCTAATATAATTCCTGAAGTAACTATTGCGGATACTTTATCTTTAAAACTTTCAATAAAAGTTAATATTGTATTTTTTGAGTCCTTTAATTGATAAGTAATAAACATAATGTCTAAAACTAATGTGGAGTATGCAATAGTTGTTGCTAAATTAATATCTGTAGTATTATTTAATAGATATAAGTAAGTAAAAAATACAACTATAAAAATTAATAAACCTTTTAATCTAAACTCAGAATTTTTTCCAACTGCTATAATTTTAATTACACCCATACCATTTATTATATCGGTTCCTGAATAACACATATTTAATTTAAAGTGATTATTATTGTCATCCTTTTTACTTTTATAAACCACAACTGATTCCCCTGTTAAACACGATTCATTTACACCTAAGCTTTGTGAATATAATATTATTCCATCCACTGGCACTTTGTCTCCTTCTTCAAGAATGACTATATTTCCAACTACAACATCATCACTAGAAATTGTAATTTCTCGTTTATTTCTAATAACTTTAACATTTAATGATGATAATTTGTTTAATTCTTCAAGTGTTTTGTCAGTTTATGCTTTTTGAATAAACTCTATTGAACAAACGGCAAATACAAAAATTAGCATAATTATTCCATCACTATATTCACCAACAACAAAATAAACACTTGCTGCTATTATAAGTAATAAAAACATTGGTTCTTTAAATATACTCAATATCTTTAAAATTAATGATTCTTTCTTTTTTCGGTTAATTTATTTAAACCATACTTTTCTTTTGACAAAACCACTTCTTCATCTGTTAAACCTTGGAAGTTTTTTTTACTATTACTTACGTTTTCTTTAATAATAAATACCACTCCATTGCATAATGTTCATTAATATATTCTAAAGCTTTATGGACTATAGGATGCTTTAATCTTATCACACAAACAAATGTTCATCATTTTTTTGTTTAAATTTGTTATATTTTATTTATTAAAATCACTTTCATTATAAATAAAAAATATCTAGAAATATGATCTAGATATGATTAAAAATTATAATTTCCACTTAGTATCTCTTTTATATATCTTAAATACAATACAAAATAATTTGCTTTTTCTATGTTTTCTTCTACAGTTACATCTGCTATACTTACTTTTTTACCATCTTCTTTTATTATTAATGTTCCTACTTTTTCACCTTTATTAATTGGTGCCTTTAACTTATTTAAATTTAATTCGTAACTTACTTCTCCTACTTTATACCCCTTTTTATTTATTCTAACTACATCATCCATAACTACTATATTTGCTTTATCTTTTTTTCCTTTATCTACTTTGACATTATCTATTATTTCTTCTTTTGTTATATAAGTATGTTTTTGATATAAATTATATCCATAATCTAAAAGTGCACTTACTTCACTATTTCTTATTGTACTAGTTGGTTCTCCCATTACTACTGCTATTAATCTCATATTATCTTTATTTATTGTTGCGGTAAGACAGTATCCAGCTTCTTCTGTATAACCAGTTTTAAGTCCATCTACACCTTTATAGAATCTTACTAATTTATTTGTATTAACAAGCCAGAATTTGCTATCTGAATCAGTTCTTAAATATGTTTCATATATGGAGGAGAAATCTAATATTTTTTTGTGTTTAACTAATTCTTTTGCAATAATTGCCATATCATAACTAGATGAGTAATGATTTGCTTCATCAAGTCCTGTACTGTTTTTAAAATTTGTATTTTTGAGTCCTAATTCTTTTACTTTGGCATTCATCATTTCTACAAATTTATCTTCAGTTCCTGCAATTCTTTCTGCAAGTGCCACTGTTGCATCATTCGCAGAACCAATAGTAATGCCTTTTAACATATCTTCAACTTTCATTTCTTCATTTTCTTCTAAATATATTTGACTACCTCCCATACTTGCTGCGTGTTTACTTGCTTTTACAATTTCATCCATTTTTAAATTACCGTTGTCTATGTTTTCCATGATAATTAATAAACTCATCATTTTTGTCATAGAAGCAGGCGCAAACTTTTCATTAGAACTTTTTTCAAATAGTATTGTTCCTGTAGATGCTTCTATTAGTATTGCACTTTTTGCATTACTAGCCATTTGTTCTTCTGCTTTTACTGGAATTATAAATAAAGATACAAGTATTAAAAAAACAAATAATATTTTTTTCATAAAACACCTCTAATAAAACTTATGAGTTGTATCTTTTTATATTACAAAATACGCAAATTTTCAGTCAAAATATTATTTTATAAAAATTTACTATATTTATGTAAAAAGTGTATACATATTAAATAAAAGTATTGACGAACGTTTGTTAATACAATAAAATTAAAGCGATGAAGTTGATATTAATATTTGAGTAATTTATTTTTAATGATAAAATAAGATATAGTGGTGAAATGTATGAAAAAAGAAAAAGTAATAATTATTTTTATTGTTGCATTAATTGTATTAAACGTAATAATTTTAGTGAGGCGTGTTATGAATAATAATACTAATAATGTTAAAGATGAAAATAAATTTGTTAATATTAAGACATATAATAAGGATAATTTTGAAAGGTATAAAAAGTATAGCGAGATTCATAGTGATATGTCTATTGATGAGGTTGTAAAAAGTGTTAATATTAATCTAGATTATAATTTCTATGAAACAGATTTTAAATCAATAAATAACTATACTCCTTTGGTACTTGTAAATAAGCATTATAATTTAGGAAATGATTATGTTCCAAGTGATTTGGAAAATTTAGGATATCCTTATGCTATAAATAGTGATATTAAGGGAAATAAAGAAGCGTATCAGCATTTTAAGGATTTATATAATGATGCGTCTAGTGTTGGATTGACTATTAAGATAATAAGTGCTTATAGAAGTTATGAATATCAAAAGAAACTTTATGAAGGATATTTAAAAAGTGATCCAGTTGAAATAGTTGACACGTATTCTGCAAGACCAGGACATTCTGAGCATCAAACTGGTTATGCATTTGATTTATATAATGTTTTAAAATCTTATACTGATTTTGGTAGTACTAAGGAATATGAGTGGTTAAAAATAAATGCTCATTTGTATGGTTTTATTATTAGATATACTAAGGATAATACGAATATTACTGGATATAAGGATGAACCATGGCATATTAGATATGTTGGTATTGAGAATGCAAAGTATATATATGAAAATGGTATAACATTAGAAGAATATTTATTAAATAAATAAAATAAGAACAATCGTTCTTATTTTAATTTACCTTTACAACCTTTTGATCCATTGTAATTGCTTAATATATTACTTTCAAATGAGAATACTTTTGTTTTTCTTCTTTTGTATGCTTTTATAGCAATACCAATAATTTCATCTAACATTTCTTCATATGTTTTTCCTGATGCTTCCCATAAATAGAATGAAAGTGATCCAGGAATTGTATTCATTTCGTTTGCATACACTTTTTTAGTTTTTTTATCAACTAAATAATCTATTCTAACTACGCCTCTTGCATTTAGTATTTTAAATATTTTTTTAGATATTTCTTGTATTTCTTTTGTGATATCATCATCTAATCTTGCTGGTAATATTCTATTAGTTGAAGCCATTCCTTTGGTTGATTTACCTTTTGTTTTACTTCCTCCTAAGTATTTATCTCTATAACTTAGAAATTCATCAACACCCATTACTTCTTCTAGTTTACTTGCTTCTTGGTATTCGTGATTTCCTATTACACTACAATTTACTTCAATTAAATTATCGACTACTTTTTCTATTAGAATTTTCTCATCATATTTAATTGCTTCTTCAATTGATTCTTTTATACCTTCTTCGTTTTTTACTTTACTTATTCCTACACTACTACCTAATCTTGCTGGTTTTACCATTACTGGATATCCTAATTTTTTTATTTTCTTTAATATTTCTTCTTCATTTTCTTTATACTCACTATCGAAGAACCATAAATAATCAGGTACTAGTATATCAGAAGATGACAATATTTGCTTTTGAAATATTTTGTCTTGGCCAACTGCAGCAGAGTATAAATTTGAACCAACATATGGTATACCTATTAAATCTAAATATCCTTGAAGTGTCCCATCTTCTACATTTGTTCCATGTACAATTGGAAGTATTAAATCTACATAATCAACTATTCTTTTTATTCCATTCTTTTTAAGAAGTACATATTTGTCTTTTTTTGTAGTTAACACTACATTTTTTGAATATCTTTTAACAAGATCAATATCACTATATATATCGATTTCTTTTAATGCATTACCAGTGTACCATTCTTTATCTTTTCCAATGTAAATTGGTATTATTTCGTATTTTTCACGATTTAAATGTTTCATTGCTTGAACTGCTGAAATTATACTTACTTCGTGTTCAACACTTACTCCACCAAATATTACTCCTAATCTTAATTTCATAACTCCTCCTATTTACATGCATCTGGAAGATCGTTTTCCAAAAGCACATATGTTTCTTTACCTTTTAATTTATTTATAAGAGAAAATGCATCTATTACATCCTCTAAGATGTGAATTTTATCTTCACTATATTTTTTATTTTTTAAACCCTTGTATATTGCTTTAGTTTGTTCTTTTCCTACAAGTATTACTTCATCACAAACATCTGCTATATATTCACCAAATTTAGTATTTTCTAAATCTTCTATACTCCCAAGTTCAATCATACCAGGTGTTACTATAATCTTTTTACCAGGCATCATTTTAAGCACGTCTAATGCCATTTTTGAGCCATCTGGATTAGAATTATATGCATCATCAATATATGTTAAATCACCATTTCTTTTTAATTCTAATCTGTGTTCTATTTGATTAACGCTTTTTACTGCACTTTGTAATTGTTTAACATTAACGCCAAATTCATATCCAAGTGCTATAGATGCTAATATGTTATATATATTAGCATAACCCAATAGTTTAGTTTCAAATTTATATTTTTCTTTGTTTCCTTTTATAATTAAATCAAATGTAGTTCCAGTATTAGATACTTTTATATTAGTTGCTCTAAAATCTGCATCATTATCTATTGCTATCCATATAGTTTTTACTTTATTTTTTAGTTTATAACTTACTTGCATTGGATCATCTGCATTTAATACTGCTACTCCATCGCTTGGAAGTGATTCAATAAGTTCAAACTTTGCTTTTTGAATGTTTTCAACTGATCCGAATAGTTCTAAATGTGCTTTACCTATTCTAGTTAATATACCGTACTTTGGATGAACTAAATCACATAATTCTTTGATTTCACCAACTTTATAAGCACCCATTTCTGCAATAAATATATCATCAAATTTATCTAAATTATTATTAATTGTCATTATTAAACCATATGGTGTATTTAAGTTTCTAGGTGTTGTTATTGAATTATATTTTACATTCAATATCTCATTTAATATATTTTTGCTACTTGTTTTACCATAACTACCAGTAATACCTATTACTTTTAAATTAGTCATGTTTTTTAGCTTTTTTATTGCTTTATTTTTAAAACTTAAGTAAACACATTTTTCTACTGGTATATTTATTTTTACTGCTATTAATACTATAAAATATTGTAAATAAGCCATAGTTGTAAGTATCAAGTAATAATTTATATTTAATTTATAACATAGAAAATAAATAGAAATAATATATATTAAAAGTATCGTTGTTAGTAATCTTTTTATTCTTTTAGTTATTACTAACGGTTTTTTTATAACCTCTTTATAACTAATACCAAAACTTCTTATTAATAGAATTAAATATATTATTCCAAATAGTATTTCTATTATTATACCTTTTTTTACATAAAGTATAAAAAATATTAGAAATACTTGTGATAATTCAAATGATAACATTATTTTATCAAAATTATTTTTTATCCATTTAATATATCTATAGTCATCATCATATAAGTTTTGTTGCAACATATGAAGAGATTTTTTTGTTCTATAGAACATGTACATAAGCCATAAAATTGTAAGCATTATTTTAATAATCATTTCTTACCTTCTTTCAAGAAAACATTTAACACATTTATAACTTCATTTATTCTCTCTAAATATGCATAATGAGTAGCACCTTGATAAATGATAAGTCCAGCATCTTTCATTATAGTTTCAGCGTATTTAGCATCTTCTAATGGTGCTTCAGTATCTAAATCACCCCATATAAGTAATGTCGGCGATTCGATTTGTTTTAAGTATTCAGTTAAATCCTCATTTACAGTATTCACTAAAATTAATCTCATTATAGGTGTTGCATTTCTATAATCTCTTGAACCAATTTTAGTTTTCATGTAACTTTCTAACTCTTTTACTACTGGTACTTTTTTTAAGAATTTAAGTAGTTTTATTTTAAATGTATTTTTCTTAACACTTCTTTTAAATGGAGAAGTCAAAAGTACAAGTTTTTCTACGCCCTTTTTAGCAGCATATATAATAGATATTCTACCACCAAATGAATGCCCTATCATTATTGGATTTTTTATTTTTAATTTTCTTAATAACTCATCAACTATTTCGAAGTAATCATATACTGTATATCCATATGTTGGTTCACTACTTTTTCCAAAACCAGGTAAATCTATAATTGTAATATAAAAATCATTTTGTAATCTTTTACCAATTGGATCCATCATTTCTATATTTTGACCCCAACCATGAAGTAAAACTATATTTTTACCTGATTTATTTCCATACTGAATAAAATTGACGTATACATCTTTGATATTCATAATCTCACCTACTTATTATTTTATACTATTATTATATGCAACGCAAGCAAATAGGCACATGAATTATTTATACATTATTATTTTTAACTATTTATTTACTATTTATTTACTATTTATTTGTACTTATATTTTGATATATTTCTTGATTTTTAAGTTTAATAATTTATATTTTTTTATTAAACCAACATTCATTATAGCCGTTTTTATATTTTTGTCAAAATATTATTATTTAAAAATAAGAGCTTAACTCTTATTTTTGCATGTGTCAATAAATTTTTTCATTAAATCATATTGCTTTATATCATATAAAATCATAGATTCAGGATGCCATTGTACCCCAACATTAAATTTATTTAATGGATATTCTATTCCTTCAATAACTCCGTCTTTACTGTATGCACTTATTATATAACTGTTTGTATTTTTTATTGCTTCGTTATGTCTACTATTTACAAATATTTTTTGTCCTAATATTTTTCTTAGCATACTTTCATCTTTTATGTTTATTTCATGCACATATTTTGATTTTTTATCGTTATGTTTTTTTATTTTTTTTAGATCACTATTCGTATCTACTACATACATTATCTGCATACCCAAGCATATTCCTAATGTATTTATATCATTTTTTATAGTATATTCGCATATGAATTTATCGTATTCAAATATTTTTGTTCCACCGGGAATAATAATTCCATCACATAATTTTATTTGTCTTATTAAATCTTCTTTTTCTTCTTCAGTTAGTTTGTTAGGTGTATCTTCTTTGATATTATCATATTCTATTAATTGAGTTGGCAATATTAGTATGGGTATTCCCCCACATTTTATAACTGCATTTCTAAGTTGATCTACAACTCCAATTAGAGAATAACCATCATTATTTTGGCATCTTCCTACTATACCAATTATTGGTTTCATAGAGAAAAAGATTGATTTCTCAATCTTTTAGCATATAACTGAGCCAAGTATTATTGCTAATAAAATGTATAAAACAATAACTATTAGAAAGCCATTATTTCCACATGTGTTAGTGCAAGGATTTCCACAAGCCATGATAGACACCTCCTTATGATTTTTTTATTTAAATATAAGCACCTATTACGATTACTAATATAATGAATAATACAAGTACTATTGCTGAACCACTAATATATCCGTGTCCCATAATCGATTCCTCCTTTTCATCTATTCACATTATTGTATGGTAAAATATGAATAAGTGTGATTACTTATAACTAAATTATTGTTTTTTTGTTTTTTTTTTGCTATGATTATAAATGTAACAAGGAGGATATATGAACAAGACAATTAAAAAGGTAATCTGTTTATCGTTGTTAACACTTACGATGACAGGTTGTGGAAATGTTCCAAAATTAAAGGATGGGACTGAATTAATAGTAGAAATGGATGGTCTTAAAATGACTACTGAGGAGTTCTATCAAAAGTTAAAGGATACTTATGGTACTTATAGTTTAATAAATTCAATTGATGATTTGTTATTAAATAATGTATATAAAACTACTGATAAGATGAAGGAAAAGATAGAAAAGCAAATTTTGACTTTGAAAAATCAATTTGGTTCTGATTTTGAAAGTGCTATTCAGTATTATTATGGAGTAAGTACTGAGAAACAATTGTATAATTTATTAGAGATTGTTTATAAAAGAGAGCTTGCAACTAGTGATTATGCTGATACATTAGTAAAAGATGAAGATATAAAGAAATATTATGATGAGGAAGCAATTGGTGATATTAAAGCAAGTCATATTTTAATAAAATCAGATGCAACTGATAGTATGACTGATGATGAGAAAAAGGAATCCAAGGAAAAAGCATTAAATACTGCTAAAGAAGTTATTGAGAAACTTGATAATGGTGAAAAATTTGAAGATTTGGCTAAGGAATATTCAAAGGATTCAAGTGCTAGTGATGGTGGTGATCTTGGTTACTTTAATAAAGGTGATATGGTAAGTGGATTTGAAGAAGCTGCTATAAAGTTAAAAGTAAATGAATATACAAAGGAACCAGTTGAAACTCAATTTGGATATCATATAATTCTTAAAACAGACCAAAAAGAAAAAGGAACATTAGAAGAAACTAAAGATAAAATTAAGACAACTTTAAAAAATAATTTAATTAAGAATACATCAAATATTTCAGTATTTGCTCTTGAATGGTTAAGAGAAAAATATGATTTAAAGATATATGATGCTGAATTAAAAATTAAATATGATCATTATATGAATGAACAAAAGTCAAGTAAAACTACTGAAAGTTAAAAGATATTAGAACTCTAATATCTTTTTTTAACATATATTATTTATTTCATCTATTGTATACCCTTTTTGATATAATTTGGATTTTATAACTGCATTTAATTTATATTCATCATATTTATTTTTATATTTCTCATATATTTTTTTATAATCATATTCTATGTTACTATTACCTTCAATGTTTTTATCATTTAATATATTTAGTATATCTTCATAGTTGTAACCAAGGTTTATGCATCTATTTATAATTTTGTTATTTAATTTATTAGTTGGCAATTTAGAATTTGTTTTTAACTCTTTATCAATTATTTTACTTAATTTATCGTTTATTACTTGTAAATCTATGTTATTAACTATCACATCAATAATGTATTCTTCTACCCCTAATTTTAATAAATCATTTTTTATTTTAGTTAATCCATAATTAGTTAGGTATAATTTATCATTTATATAACTTTTTGCAAATTTTTCATCATTTAATAAATCCTGATTTTGTAATCTTTTTATTGTTTCTTCTATATCTTTTTGGTCATATTTTTTCTTTTTTAGATATTCTTCTAATTCTTTTTTAGAACGCATTCTAACTGATATGTATTTTATAGAAACATCATATATTGAACTTTTATAATTTTCTTTATTTATTTCTATTAATAAGTCATTATCTATATCTTTTTTATATAATAAATTATATTTAAGTATTACATCTTCATAAACAATTAATGATTCATTATCAAAATATATTTTATATTTGTTGGAACCAATTTTTTTAAACTTATTTATTTTCATAGAACCTCCTTAATTTCTTATAAATTAAAAACTTAATACTATTTAATATGTATTAAGCCCTCTGCTATCTCTTCTAATGCTCTACCAATATTTCTTTTGCATTTATAATCTTTTTCTCTCATTTGATAGAACCCATCTTCATGCATTTGTCTTGCTCTTTGTGATGCGACATGCACTAATGTGTATTTAGAATCAACTATATTAAGTAGTTTATCTATTGAAGGATATATCATATTATTCACCTCTATTTTAAGAATATTATATATCTGATTTATATTCAAGTGTTTAGACAAAAGTTTACATTTTATTGTTTTATAAGTTCTCTTATTTTATCTAATATTACAACCATTGCCCATGTATCTTGTTTACAATATTCTAGTAATGAGTGATATTTAAAATCTAATTCATCTTTTGTCATACTACTAAACATCGCATATGTTACTAATGCCTGTGTTCCATTTTTTACATCTAAATCATCATATTTTAAATCGCTAAATACTGGTAATGTCTTTTTTATAGAATATGAACCAGATAAATTTTTATGATAATAATTTACTTTTTTTGCTTCTACATCATCATAACCCATTTCTTTGTAAAAATCTGGTTTTCCTCTTACTATATAAAGTAAATCAGATCCAGTAGCATGTATCTTTAATAGTTTATCCTTATATTCAGGAAATATTTGCGATAATTCTTTTATTCTTCCTTTTTCAAATCCAACATTTTGTGCAAATAATGTTCCATCTGGATTAATATATTCACATAGTTTTTTTACCAACTCTTCTCTTTCATCTTTAGTTGGATCACTTGATAAAAATTCAAAGTGATCTTTTTCTTTATCACATACACCTGGTGTTCTTTCTATGTGCAAACTAAATTGAAATGGAGATTGAATATAACATTTTTCTCCTCTAAATCTTGGAAGTGGGCATGGAAATGTTTCGAAATCTAAATGATATATTGGATACTTAATGTTTTTGAGTGCTAATTCTATCTTTTCTTTATTTATATATGGTTCATTTGTAATAAGTGCATTTCTTTGAATAAAATGGTTTTCATTTTTTATCCAACTTTCTGGTACATCAAGCATTTTTATATAACCTTCATTTATTAAATCTAATCCCTTATGTACACATCCATTTTCATCTTTAAATCCAAAGCCATTATTCATGTAATTTAAAGATGAATTGTATTTTGGGATATGTTTCATGCATATTTTGCAAAATTTACATTTAGCAGGTCTTTTTTGTTCACAATGACTACCTAAATTAACGGGACTAGCATCCATATCAAATAAAAAGTGTTTTATCTCTTCTTTATCGAAGGATATTTTGTTTTGATATTCTTCTGTTATTTTAGTAAAATCAAATATTCTTATTATATCATCTGTATATACTGGTTTATTATTTTCATATTTACCATCAAATACATATTCGTGATTTAGTACTGCTAAGTAATAATTTATTTTTTTATTTGTGAAATGTGTTTTTTTTAAGTCCCCTTCTATAATCATTCTTTGAACTGCTAAATCATATATATATTTACCACATGAATCATACTTATCTAATAATTTATTTCTTTTTGTTGTGTAGCTATCTTCTGGCATTTCATCTTTCATATTCCAATTATTTAATTCTTCTTTTAAGTGATAAATTCCCCTATCATCTCTATAAAATATTGAATATTTTTCGTGATGATCATTTTTTGTACTTCTATAACCACATTCTAAGCTTAAATATTTATTACTTGTTGTTGCTTTAACTTCTATTATATTTATGTTTTCATCATTTTCATTATAAATATCTACATAACATAAATATTTAATTCCATCTTCATCAAAATCAAATGATTCTTGAGTTTTTGTATTTAATGAATATATAGTTTTCCCTTTAAATAAATGTTCTACTTTTCTTCCTGCTAACATTTCTATTTCTTTATAATAAGGCATCATTACTTTTAATTGTGGATCTTCTACATTTATTAAATCAACTTCATTTCCTTCTTCATCTGTAGTATACATTTCTCCTACTAGTTCTTTTAATTCATTTTCTAATTCTTCATTTTGATAATCTTCATACGAAATATCAGCATTAAGTTTTGATTTTTCTACTTCTGCTAGTGCTACATATCTCCTACACCTAGAATAATTTATAAAATTTGTTTTTGTTACCGCCATTATTTCGCCTCATACCAGTTTTTTCCGCTAGACATTTCTACTACTAGTGGAACATCCAATTTATAACAATTTTCCATTATATCCTTTACTAATTGTTCTAGTTTTTCTTTTTCATCTATACATACATCAAACACTAATTCATCGTGTATCTGTAATACCATTTTACTCTTAAAATGTTCTTCATTTAGCTTTTTATGTATTTCTATCATTGCAAGTTTAATAATATCAGCACTAGAACCTTGAATTGGTGTATTAAGTGCTATTCTTTCACCACTTTGTCTTATTATATAATTTTTATTGTTTAATTCATCTATTGTTCTTTTTCTATTCATTATAGTTTTTACATAACCACATTCATGTGCTTCTTTTATTTCTTTATCCATATAATCTTTTATACCTGGAAAAGTATCCATATATTTTTTTATAAATCTTTGACCATCTTCTATTCTCATATCTAAGTTTTCTGATAAACCAAATCCACTTATACCATATAATATTCCAAAATTAACTGCTTTAGCTTGTCTTCTCATTTCTGAATTAACCTCATTTTCATTTACTGAAAATATATCCATTGCTGTTTTTGTATGTATATCCTTTCCACTATTAAATGCTTCTACTAGGTTTGGGACTTTTGATAAATGTGCAAATATTCTAAGTTCTATTTGTGAGTAATCTGATGAGATAAATAAATCATTTATTGGTATGAATGCTTTTCTTACTAGTTTTGCATATTCATATCTTGTAGGTATATTTTGTAAGTTAGGATAAGAAGATGACAATCTGCCTGTTCTTGTTAAAGTTTGATTATATATTGTATGTATTCTTGAATCATCAAGTATATAATCTTGAAGACCAATAACATATGATGTATATATTTTATTCATCATTTTATATTCTAATATTTTATTTATTATTGGAAATTTATCACTATATTTTGTTAAGTGTTCTTTTTCAGTTGTTCTCTTCTTGTTTGCAGGTACCCCTAATTTATCAAATAATATTTCTCCTAATTGTTTTGGAGAATTTAAATTAAATTCGCATCCTGCCATATTAAATATATCTTTTTTTAATAGTTCTATTTTTATGGATAGTTCTTCTTCCATATTTTTTAAAACATTTATATCAACTTTCATTCCAGTTAATTCCATATCAATTAATACATTAGTTAAAGGCATTTCTATATCTTTAAATAATGAAATGCAATCTTCTTCTGTTAATTTATTTATGAATTTATCTTTAGTTTCATATATAAATTTGGCTTTTATAACACATTCTTTTGATATTGAATTTATATCAAAGTTTTTTTCTTTATATAATGTTTCTAAGAATTTAACACTATAATTATAAGCATTAGAAACATATGCAATATCATCTTTAACGTTATAATTTAAAAGATATGCTGCAATCATTGTATCAAATGTATAATTGGTAGAATCTATACCTATTTTTTTTAATGCAATAATTGTTTTCTTTATATCATAACTATATTTATTTATCTTAGTTAAAAATTCTGGTTTTTGTTTTAATACATCTAGTGGTATATATGCACTTATTTCTTTATTATATATACCCATACCCAGTATATTAGATGTATGGTAGTTAAATCCATCTAATTCAAGATATACTGCTATATCATTAGTTATATTTAGTTCATTTATATCTTTAATTATTTTTACATCAACTGAATCTTGTTCAGGTACATAACTATTTTTAATAAGTGAATAAAACTCTAATTCTTCATACATTTTTCTAAGTTCATTACTAGGACCTTTATACAAAATATCATCAATTGTTAAATTAGTTGGTACTTCTTTATATATGGTAGCAAGTTGTTTTGACATGAAGGCAGAATCTTTACCCAACTCTAACTTTTCTTGTAATTTCCCTTTTATTTTATCTAAATTAACATAAATATTTTCTAAACTACCATATTCTTGTAGTAGTTTAAGTGCCGTTTTTTCGCCTATTCCTTTTACACCTGGAATATTATCTGATGAATCCCCTTCTAAGCCCTTTAAATCTATTACTTTTATTGGTTCAATACCATATGTATCAAAAAATGTTTGTCTATTCATCATTATATAATCTTTTGCTTTTAATAATTTTACAGTTACTTTATCATTTATAAGTTGTAACAAATCTCTATCACTGCTTATTATTAATCCTTCGTAATCCTCACTATTAGTTATTAATGATGAGAATGTACCTATTATATCATCTGCTTCATATCCGTCTATTTCAAACCATTTTATTCCCATAGCATCCATTAAATCTTTTGCAACAACAAATTGTTTTTTTAATTCATCTGGCATTTCTATTCTTCCTGCTTTATATTCATGAAAATTATCATGCCTAAAAGTTTTACCTTTATCAAGTGCAACTAAAATATATTCTGGTTTTTCTTCATTTAATATTTTATTTATCATATTTGAAAAGCCATACAATGCATTTGTCGGAAAACCCTTTGAATTTTTCATTACATTTCCCATATATGCAGTTGCATAATAACTTCTAAATAATAAATTATTTCCATCTATTAATACTACTTTTTTCATATTACCACCTAATATTATTGTAACATGTATTAAGAGTAATATAAAGATTTTATTTGTAAGACATTTGTTAAAATGTTATATAAAATATTAATACAAAATAAAAACCCTTATAAAATAAGAGTTCATTTTCTTAATGGCGGAGCAGGAGAGATTCGAACTCTCGCACCAGTTGCCCAGTCTACACCCTTAGCAGGGGCGCCTCTTCAGCCTCTTGAGTACTGCTCCAAGACCAATATAATTATAAATTATTTTTTTAAATTTGTAAAGGAGTATTATAAAATTTCAAATAATACTCCTTTTTCTTGGTTACTAACTTTTATTTTATAACCATATAATTCTAAACTTTGTTTAACAATAGACAATCCAAGTCCAAATTTACCTTTTATTCCTTTTTTATATTGAGTAAAAATATCCTTTATTAATTTCTCATCTATTTTTTCTCCATCGTTATAAAAAGTAATCTTGTTTTTTGTTACGGTAACTTTTACTATTTTATCTGCATAAACTACAAAATTACCATAAATATTATCTATTATAACTTTCCAAATATCATATGTACCTCTTCGTACATTCTCATCTTGTATATCAAGCCCCCAATCCACATCTCTTCTTTGCATTTTATATTTTTCTGTCAAATCTTTAAGTAATTCAGTAATATCTACTACTTCATCTTTATATTCATTATTATCTTTTAAAAAGTTAAGTTTATTTAATTCTAGTATCATATTAACATCGTTTGCTAGTACTTTTATTTCATCTTCAATAGTTTTTAGAGCTTCTGTTTCGGTTATTACTTTATCATTAGCAGCTTCTACATAGCTACTTATAACAGAAATAGGAGTTTTTAATTCGTGTGACAAATTTTGAAACATGTTATTTTTATACTCTTCTTTTGAATTTATTTCTTTTCTCATGTACTCAACTGAATTGTTTAATGAATCAACTTCGTCTTTTAACTTAAACTTAAATTTGTGGTCATAATCTTTATTATCCAAATTATCAACTTTGTCTTTTACTTTAGATATTCTGTTAACAAGAGTATTACCCCATATAGCAAGAAGTGAGGTTTCTATAAATATAGTAATAGCTACTACGGGAAATATTGTAAGATTTAACATTCTTCTTTGAGATTTTATATAAGAATCGTCAGTTAGTGTAACTATTTTTTCGTCATCACTAGTGTCCATACTATAGTAATATGTTCGGTTTCCAATTATAAACTTACCTTGGTTACCTCTTACAATTTTTAAAATTAAATTAACTTTTTTTGTGTTAAAATAATCTTCAAAATTAGAGGAAATATATGTTCCAGTAGAATTTTTAACTATAAAAGCAATATTGTTACTACTAGAATCTGTATTACTTTCTATAAATGATAGTGGTTGATTTAGTAATTCATATATATTTTTCTCATAGAAAGGAGTGAGTAAGTTAGGAAGAATTATAATAAGTGAAATAAGTGAAATAAGTAGTGAAAAAACTATAATATATCCAAGTTGTCTTTTTAAATCTAAATTTTTAACATAATTTATTATTTTATTTTTCATAATAATCTATATCCATATCCATAAATTGTTTCTATTTTTAGTTCTTTCATCTTACTTCTTAATCTTCTAACTAAATCATCCACTACTCTATCATTTCCATAATAATCTTCTTTCCAAATAGAATTTAATATTTCTTCTCTGGAAAAAGATTTACCGACATTATTAACAAATAATAGTAATAATTCAAATTCTAAAGTAGTTAACTTTATTTCTTTATCAAATAATGTAACAGTTCTTTTTTCTACATTTATTTTATAATCTTCATAAGTAATTTTATCGAACGTGTCTTTATATACTCTTTTAATTATATTATTTACTCTAAGTACAAGTTCTTTAGGAGAATATGGCTTAGTAATATAGTCGTCACTACCAAGTTCTAATCCAATGATTTTATCTAAGTCCTGATCACGAGCAGATGTGAATATAACAGGTACTTTATCATCAGTTTCTCTTATTTTTTTAATGATATCATATCCGCTAATATCATCAGAAAGCATTATATCAAGTATCCACAAATGTATTTTAGTAGTAAGTTCTAGGGCTTCTTTTCCACTAAAGCATTGGATAACATTGTAACCTGCACTTTCTAAGTATGTCTTAATCAGATTATTTAAGCTTTTTTCATCTTCAACCAAACATATATTAAACATAATTATTCACCTCTTACATTATATCATTTTTTCTCTATAGAATCACCTCCTATGCTTCAATGATATAAATAAAGTTACAATAAATTATCATAAGATTGTGGTAAATTATGTGAAAAATAGAACTTGTTAGGTTCTATTTATATCTATACTCCTCTTTTTATACCTCTTTGTCTTAACCATAATTTTCTTATATTATCTATTGGTATTACTGTAAAAGATAGAATTATAGTTATTATAAATTCTTTTATTGTTAGTCCTGATGTTCTGAATAAAGTTCCTCCATAATAAATCATTATTATTTGCATAAATACTATAAATGTTATTATGAGAATAAATACTTTATTACGTCTTATATTTGATAGTAGGTTTATTTTATGTGTTCTTGCATTAAATGCATTAAATACATCTATGAATATTAGAAGTGCAAAAAATGCAGTCATAAAATATTTGTCTGTACCACTTTTTCTATATAATTCATAAAATATTGGAATTTTTAGAAATAATATACATAATATAGATGAATAAATGCCAGTTATTAATATTTCATTTATCATATATTTATTTATTATTGGTTCATTTTTCTTCTTAGGTGGTTCGTTCATATATTCTTTAAGTGCTGGTTCAAAAGAGAATGCAAGACCAGATAATGTATCCATTACCATATTTATCCATAGCATTTGTATAACTGTTACTGGGGTATTTACTCCTATAAAAGGACCAATTATAGATAGTGATAATGCACACATATTAGCTGTTAATTGTAGTATTATAAATTTTCTTATGGATTTAAAAATAGTTCTTCCATATAGTATTGCTTTTGAAATTGATAAAAAGTTATCATCAAGAATTACTATATCACTTGCTTCCTTAGCAATTTCTGCTCCACTTCCCATAGCAAATCCAACATCTGCTTTTTTTAGTGCTGGTGCATCATTTACACCATCTCCTGTCATTCCTACTACATAACCTAATTCTTGTGATAATCTTATTAATTTACTTTTATCTTGCGGTAAACTTCTTGCTACTATTCTTATTTTAGGTAATATTTTTTTTATTTCTTCATTATCCATTTTATTTAGTTCATTACTTGTAATTACTATATCGCCATCTTCTACTAAACCAAGTTCTTTTCCTATGGAATAAGCTGTATCTTTGTTATCACCAGTAATCATTATAGTACGTATACTTGCATTTTTTACAAGTTTAATTCCCTCTTTTGCTTCTTCTCTTATTTCATCTTTTATATAAGCAAATCCAAGAAGAGAATATTTTTCGTTATTTTCACCAACTGCAAAACATAAAATTCTAATTCCCTTTTTTGAAACATTTTCAATTTTTTCTAGTATTTTTTTTCGATTTGTAAGTAACTTTTTATTCATGTTTTCGTCATAATAGTAACTACACATTGAAATTACTTTTTCACTAGCACCTTTAATTAGATATGTGCCATCATCTAATGTAACTTTTGAATATTTATTTTTACTGTCAAATGGTACTCTTTTTACAACTTTATTTTTTATATTTTTTTTGTGAATAAAGTTTAATAAAGATCTGTCTGTTATATTTCCACCTATTACTTTTCCATATTCATCATAAGTACTTTCATTATTAAGAGAAAAAGATTTTATAACTAAATCATATAATTTAGTATTTTTTGATATATCTATTTCATTTATATATTCGGTTAATGTAGGAGTTACAAACCTGATTACTTCTAATTTGCCTTTTGTAAGTGTTCCTGTTTTATCTGTAAAAAGCATACTAATGCTTCCTGCTGTTTCTATTCCCATCATTTTTCTTACTAATACATTGTTTTTTAGCATTCTTTTCATGTTAGATGATAGAACTAATGTAATCATCATAGGAAGTCCTTCTGGTACTGCTACAACTATTATAGTAACTGATAATGTTAGTGCATATAGTATGTGACTACTCATGATTGGAAAATTAAATATTGTTTGTTTTATTAAATTTATATCAAAGTTATTGTTTATTACTATAACCGAAAAAAGATATGATATAAATACTAGCGTTGCACCTACATAACCAATTCTACTTATTATTTTGGCAAGATTTCTAAGACGTAGTTTTAATGGACTTTCTGGTTGACTTTCTTGTATTTCCTCTGCTAGTTTTCCATAAAATGTAGAATTACCTACTTTTTTTACTTGCATTATTCCTATACCACTTGCTACTATTGAACCTCTAAATATTGAATCGTTTGCATAAATATATTTCTCTTTTGATTCACCATTTAAAGATGACTCATCAACACTTACTTCTCCATCAATTAATATACCATCTGCTGGTATTTTATCTCCTGATGATAAATATATGATATCATCAACCACTACATCATCTATATTAATTTCTGTCAAATTACCATTTCTTTTTGCTCTACATTTTATTTTTGATGCCTCCTCCTGTAATCTTAAAAAGGCCTTTTCACTACCATATTCAGATATAGTTGATATAAAGGATGCTAGAAAAATAGCAATTACTATACCTATTGTTTCATACCAATCAAATGACTTTATTAAGAAAACAATCTTAATTGCAAGTGCAATTAATAGTATCTTAATTATTGGATCTCCTAAAGATTCAATTAAAAGTTTGAAAAAACTACTTTTGCTTTTGGTCACTAATTTGTTTGTACCATATTTTTTGACACTTTCTATTACCTCTTTATCAGTAAGTCCATTCTTTTTATCATTCATAGATTGTCCTCCTAAATAAATATATTAGGTAAAGATCAAATTTAGAATAATTATTATATATTTGGATTTGCTAAATTTTAAAATATATGATAGTATATGCTTATTCGAGGGAGGTTTATATGTTTGATTCAAAATATTATAAGAAAAAATATGTGTTTACTGATAAAAGAGATATTTCTACTTTAGTTGAATTAAATGAAAGTAGAAGTGAGTATTATGCTTTTATTCCAAGAAATGGTGGTACTAATTATTACGTTGTTTTAAGGGATTTAAATGATGAATCATTTAATAATGGAAATTTATCAACTTTAAAAGATTTCTTAGTAAGCAATTGTACTGACGAGAAGGAATTTGATGATTGTTTTAAAAGAACAAGAAGAATTGTTTCTAAGATATATAGAATTAATTTAAGAAAAATGAGTGAAGAAAAAGTTAAAAAATATTCAAAAACTATAGATTAAAGAAATAAACTAAAAGAAATAGCGATTGCTATTTCTTTTTTCTAAAGAATGTACATACTACGTAATATAAGAAAATTACATATATTCCTACATATAACCATACTAATATTGTGTTTATTATACCAGATGAATAGGAATTTATTACTGCTAATAACGAATCTGGTAAGTATCTATTCACTAAATTAGAAATTTCTTTAATGCCAAGTAATACTTCTATTTTTGATATGATTCTTAAAAACATATCTATTATACATATAATATATACTACATTGCTAAACCTTCTAAAAAATATTATTGTAAGAATTATAAGTACCAATATTATTATTAAATCCATAAAAATCACTCCAAGTGTAATTATAACATACTTTATATTTTTTAATTTATATAAAATAATTACTTTATATTTTTTTACAAAAAAATAAACTCTCATTATGAGAGTTATATTCTTATGGCGTCCCCGGAGCGATTCGAACGCCCGACCGATCCCTTAGAAGGGGATTGCTCTATCCAGCTGAGCTACGAGGACATCTCAAGTGAACAATAAGATTATACAATAAAAGCTCTTATTATTCAAGAGCTTTTATTACACTTTTTGTTATTTCTTCATCATTTAACATAAATATTACTTCATCTACGTTATAATTTTCTCCAATTGATAAACTAATTGAATATATAACTTCTTCCATAACTTTCTTTTCATCAATGTTATCTAGTATATAATCATTAAAAACTAAATACATGCTTTTATCCTTGATTTCATAATTCATGAGTTTTGTATTAAGATTCATAAAACTCATTAAATTTCCTTGATAAGATGGTCCACTTGATAATTCATCTATTATTATTTTTATTTTATCTTTTTTGCTATTATCAATTTTAGTTACTGGTATATAGTAATAATTATCATTATTTTCTCCTATATAATATATAGTTGTTTTGCTAATATCTTTTGTATTGGTTATATCATATATTTTGTTTATACCTATATCTCTTGTTAAAACCGTTGGCAAATTAGTTTTATTTTTTGGTAAAACTGTTAGTAAATTTCCTTCTACATATATCATTATTCCATTTACTTCTTTTATTGAAGTTAAACTATATACTATTGCCTCTAACATTTTCTCTTCTAGTTCTTTATTTATTTCAAGTATTTCCTTTGAAAAATCTATTTTTAATAAACCATCTTTTAAATCCACACTTAATATTTCAGTTCCACTAGGTATTGGTGCTCTAAAACCATTTGGTATATTACTTTCTTTCTTACCATCAATTATTAGATATTCAATTAATGTTCTTATTTTTTTCTCAACTTCATCTTCATTTAATAATACTTTTGTCCTTGATACATAATTGTCTTTGTTTACTAAATATATTTCATGTGTTTCATCATTATTTACATACTCTATACTCGTTTTTCCATTCAAATCTAGTTTATATTCATTTTCCCTTGGAAATAGTACAAATAAAGCACATATTAAAAGTAATATAGTGGCAAGTGAAACTTTTTTAATAGTCATATTCTTTAGCATATAAACACCTCTAATTAATAATATGATTATTAAATAAAATAAGAACTTAAATAGAAAAAGTCACTTTTGTGACTTTATAATGATAATTCTCCTAGTTTTATAAGTTCTATTACGGCTTGTGTTCTTCCTTTAACACCTAGCTTTTGCATTACATTTGAAATATGATTTCTAATTGTTTTTTCACTTATATTAAGTTCTTTTGCAATATCTTTTGTTGATTTATTCAAAATCAATAGTTCAAACACTTCTTTTTCTCTTTTTGTTAATACTTTTGCCATACACCCTCGCTTTCTATAGAAGAGGTATTTATTATTATTCATAATATTGTATGTTAAAACATAAAATAGGTTCTACTCAATATACTCAAATTCATAGTCCAATATTCTAACTGTATCTCCACTTTTTGCACCCAATCTTTTAAGCTCATCGTCTATACCCATATTTTTAAGTTTTTTTGCAAATCTTAATGTCCCATCTTGGGAATTGAATTTTGTCATTTTAAATAATTTTTCTACTGTATCTCCCCTTACTATCCAAGCATCTGACTCTTTTGTAATAGTAAATGGTTTTTCTCTTTTAAACTTATATAATACATGACTTTCTATTTCAGTATCTTTATATAAAGGTGTTTCCTCTATCTCATCAAGAGTTTTAGCAATATATTCAATTAACTTATCAAGTCCTGTATTATTTATTGCACTTACTTCAAATACTTCTATATCAAATTTTTTCTTAAATTCTTCTAAATTTTCTTTTGAACCCTCAATATCCATTTTATTTGCTATTACTATTTGTTTTTTATTTATAAGTTTATCTGAAAATTGCTCTAGTTCTTTATTTATAAGGATATAATCATCTATTGGATTTCTTCCTTCGCTACCACTCATATCTATTACATGACATATTATTCTAGTTCTTTCTATATGTCTTAAAAATTTATCTCCAAGTCCTTCTCCTTTTGATGCACCTTCTATAAGACCTGGTAAATCAGCCATAACAAATACTTTATTATCTTTCGTTTTTACAACACCTAAATTAGGTGATAATGTGGTAAAGTGATAAGCTGCTATTTTAGGATTTGCTCTACTTACTTGAGATAATATTGTACTTTTGCCAACACTTGGAAGACCAACTAATCCAACATCTGCAAGCATTTTAAGTTCAACTTTAACTATTCTTTCTTCTCCTGGTTCACCATGTTCTGATATATCAGGTGCTGGATTTGAAGGAGTAGCAAATGCTTTATTTCCTCTTCCTCCTCTACCTCCATATGCTATAACTGCTTCATCATCACCTTTTATTAAATCAGCTATAACCATACCTGTATTAAGATCTGTTACTGTTGTTCCTTCTGGAACCTTTATTATTACATCCTCTGCATTTTTTCCAAATCTGTTTTTACCAGAGCCATGTTCTCCTCTTTTTCCTTTAATCTCTTTTTGGTATTTTAAATCTAATAGCGTTCTTAAACCTTTATCTACTTTAAAAATAATATTACTACCACGTCCTCCATTTCCACCATCAGGTCCACCATTAGGTACAAATTTCTCACGTCTAAATGCAGTACATCCATCTCCACCATTTCCTGCTATAATTTTTATTTTTACTTCATCAACAAACATAACATCACCTTCTTAATTATACTATATTTTAAAGAAAAAAACTAGGCAACCCTAGCTTCATATACACTTACTTGTTTTTTGTCTCTTCCTTTGTGTTCAAATTTCACATATCCATCCATCTTAGCATATAGTGTATGATCAACTCCCATACCTACATTATTACCCGGATAAATTTTAGTTCCTCTTTGACGATATATAATTGAACCACCAGTAACAAATTCACCATCAGCTGCTTTTGCACCTAATCTTTTAGATTCTGAATCTCTACCATTAGTTGTAGAACCTTGTCCTTTTTTATGAGCGAATAACTGAATGTTAAATCTCATTACACTCACCTCCTAATATCTATATTATCTTTATATTCTTCTTGTAATTCTGTTAATAGATTAATCATATTTTTTATTAATTTATCAACAACTTCACTATGCTTAAGTATTTTAATTGTAAGTGGATTATTATCATTTACTTCAATTGAATTTTTATCAATACTTAATATAGCATTTATTGTAGTTATAACCGTACTACTTACTGCTGAACATACAATATCTTTTCCATATTCATCATAATTAGCATGCCCAGATATAGTTATAACATCATTTTTTACTACTATTTTTATCATATTATCTTTCTTCTATACTAGTTATTTTAACTTTAGTATATGGTTGTCTGTGTCCTTGTTTTTTGTGGTAGTTATTTTTTTGTTTATATTTAAATACTACTACTTTCTTTTGTCTTCCATGTTTAACAACTTCACCTTTAACAACTACATTTGTTAAATATGGTTTTCCAGCAACACCATTAACCATTAAAACTTTATCGAAAACAACCTCTTTACCAGCTTCATTATCTAGTTTTTCAACATAAATTTCTTGACCTAGTTCAACATAATATTGTTTTCCTCCAGTTTCTATTACTGCTTTCATACTTTCCCTCCTTTTAACTTAGACTCACCTTTAAGGTACTTTACGTTTTTTACCTTTTCAGAGTGGTTGAAGACCGAGGTCTTACAAGTAAGAATGATATCATAAATTTAATAAATAGTCAAATTTTATCTTCTCGGAAAATTTTTTTCTGAAGTGCAACAAAGTTACATTGAAAAAGACATATAAAAATATTACACTTATTATAAGCAAAATAAAGAAAGATGTAATATATATATGTCTAAAGAAAATTATAAAGAAAAAAGATAAATGGGCTCCTGATGTTATTGCTGGTTTTATCGAATCTCATCAACTTTATCTAAAAGAAGGTTTTACTTCTATATCAACAACTACTATTTATAGAGCTATCCATTATCACTTGTTAAATTCAACTAAAGATGATACCAGAAGAATGAATAAATTTAATACTGAAAAAGATTGTTATCAAAGAGGAAAACAAGTGTCTGAAAGTAAGAAAGATAATAGTATTGAATTAAGACCATATAATATTAATAACAGAGAAAGATTTGGCGATTGGGAACTTGATACTGTTATTTCTACTGTTTGAAATGTTAAGACAAGAAATTAAAGATGATAATTTATTTAACAAATTATTTGCCAAGAGAACATTTTTTTTTTGATAAATAAAAAAGAGTTAAAATATAACTCTATTAGTCATTTAATAATTCGTTTGCCTTACCTGCTATTGCAGCATCTGCTGCCTTATATGTTTCTACAGTATTATGTAAGAATCTTGCATATCCTTCTATTGCTGTATAGAATGCTTCAAATTTTGTTGATAATGATTTGAATTTTGCATATAATTCTTCTGCTGCTGCACTCTTCCATGTATCTTCTGTATTTACTTTTTGCATTCTTTGTTCTACTTCAGCAAGTATTTCTTTCATTTTACTTGCTGAATTGTTTAGCGAGTCTGCTGTTTGATTTACTTGCTCATAACTTATTTTTTCTATCATCTTTACCCTCCTTTGTTATATTCTACTTGCACTACTTCTTATTTCATCTTGTACTCTTTCTATATTTGTTGCAGTATCTACTAAGAATTGTCCATAGTTTCCTATTGCTTTTCCTAGTGCTTCTATTGATTCTTTATATTCATTTACTTTATTTACATATTCTTGGTTATCTGCTCCTTGCCAACTTGCACTTAAATTATCTACTGATTCGTATACTTTTAATACTTCATTTTGATATTCACTTGCATTCTCTAGAACTTGATTGCCTAATGTTCTTAAACTACTTGTATCTGCTTGAATGTTCATCCCTTCACCACCTTCCTTTATATCAATATGAGTTTTGAACCATTCATTATTTTTGATTCTTTTACTGTAATATTGATGTCATAAACATTTCCTGAATTTTGATCTATTATTATCGAATTTTCTTTGTTCGGATAATAACCATTAGTTAGTTCCCTTAAGCTATTTTCAATAAGTTTTATTATTGAGGATATTCTTTTATTTATTGGGATATAAAGTTCATAGCTAGTATTAAGTAAAGGGACAATTACTTCAACTAAAATTTTGTTATTCATAATCATCACCTTTATATCCCTCATCACTAGTTAAGAATTTAGTAAGAATAGGTATACCTCTTTTTACTATGTAACCAAAGCCCTCTTCTACATCTTCTTGTAACTCTCTTGTAATTTTAGAAATCTTAAGTGTATATTGACCTGTTATACCATTTCCTATCCATATTCCTTGGTTATTCTTAACTACCGCTTTATACCAATTATCATACTCTATTTTCTTAAATATATCAATAGTATCTATGAAAATAAATTTGATTGTTTGTATTGTATTTCCCAATTCTACTAAGGAATTAAATAACAATTTTGTATCAGCAGGAAGCTTCATAAGTAAAGATTCTATTCCTATTATTACACATACTACTGGTTTTACTTTGTTTAGTAAATCTTTGTTGTAATTATTTTCTTTATATGCTTTATGTTGTTTAGATATTGTTTCTTGTAATGATTTTATTACTTCACCAAAATCTTTGTCATAATAGAATAAATTTGTATTATTAGTTATGTTATTAATTTCTTTTATTGCATCCATTACTAATATCGTTGTATTTTTTAAATTAGATAATTCGTTTATTAATGGTTTAATAAAGAATTTCATGTTATTAAATTCTAATGCAGATATCATTGTTGTGTAATTGTTTTTGAAATCCCAACAAGATATTGCTAATGAACTTTTATCTATTCCTATTGGAACTGATTCAAGTCCTAGTAATTTTGAGCTTATGTAATCTTCTGTAACTATGTCTGGTAATATTTTAACTGGTTCTGCAAATATCTTTGTTTTATCTCTTAGTTTTGTGCAAATTATGCTTATATATTCTGACATATTTTCAGGATTATATGGATATGCTGTTTGAAATTCATAAACTTTATCTAATTTTAATAATCCTCTTCCAAATATTTTTGATGGATATACTTTATTAGTATTTCCAAGTATTGAAATATAATCAGCATCATCATTCATTTGTAATACAAATTCTTGACTGAAGTTTTGTTTTAATCTATATCTAACGGAGTTAACTCCATTTACAGTTATTATAAATACTACTCCATATTTTGGTCCTTCTCTTGTTAATTGTAGTAATGTATCTTCATATTTTTCATAATTTTCTGAAAATGCTTCAAAGTTATTTATTATTACTGCTATTAGTGGAACTTTTTTATTTGATTTTCTATTATAGTAATTAAAATTTCCATTAAATTCTACAAATAGTTTTTTTCTTGTGTTTATTAGAGAATTTAACATTTTAAACAAGTTAGTAACTTTTTCTACATCATTTACTAATATAACATCTCCTACGTGTGGTGCTTTTTTAAATATTCTTAGTATTTCTGAACCAAAATCCATTATATAGAAATTTACTTCATTTGCATCATGATCTATTATTGATGAATATATTACATCACTAACAAGGGTACTTTTACCACTTCCAGAGCCACCATAAATTATAGTATTTCCATTATGAGATAAATCTAATGTTAACAATTCTTGTTTTTGATTAGATGGATCATCATATTCACCAATAACTGGATTAATAATATATGGTAGTTTTGTGTAGTTATATTTTTCTTTTAGTTTATCTACATATATTATATCTGGTATTTTATCTAACCACAATTGTTTTACCTCGATTTTTTCTTCTTTTGCAACTGTAATTAAGTAGTTGATTACGTTAGTTAATTGTTCACCATAGTTGTTTATATTTACTTTCTTTTCATCATCAGTACTTTTTATAACATATCCAATATTATCAATAAAATTAATTGAATTGTCTATTTTTTTCTTTGGTTTGTCTGTTGGAATATATTGTGCTCCTGACCAAGCAGCAAGTCCTTCTGCAAAAAATTCGTTGTAACCAACCTGCAAGAAAAATCTTCCTACATTTTTTATCATTGCTGCATCAGGGGATTTAATCATAGCCATACTATCTTCTTTTTCTTGTACTTTTAGGCATATTTTAAATCTGCTATTACTCCATATTTGATCGTCTACTACTCCTGATGGTTTTTGTGTTGCAAGTATTAAATGAACACCTAAACTTCTTCCTATGCGTGCAGTACTTATTAGTTGATCCATAAATTCTGGTTGTTGTACTTTTAATTCAGCGAATTCATCACAAATTATAAATAAGTGCGATATTGGTTCGTCTACTACACCATTTCTATATAATTTTTGATATTTGTAAATATCTATTGTGCTTTCATTTGATAATTCTCTTGCTTTATTGAATGCTTTTTGTCTTCTTCTTAATTCGCTTTCTATTGATACAAGTGATCTATGCATTTCTACTGTATCTAAATTTGTAATAGTACCTGCTATATGTGGTAGTTTCCTTCCCACCTCTTTATTTTCGAATGCAAGTGCTACTCCACCACCTTTATAATCAATTATTATAAATGATACTTCATTTGGATGATAATTAACTGCGAGTGAAAGTATATACGTGATAATTAATTCACTTTTACCGCTTCCTGTTGTACCGGCTATAAGGCCATGTGGACCATGAAATTTTTCATGTAAATCAAGCTTAAAGGTATTTCCTTGTTTATCTATACCAAGTGGTGCTTGTAAACTATTAATAGGCACATTTGTTTGCCATCTGTTGTATGAATTTAATTGTTCTACTTTACCAACATTATACATTTCTAAGAATGATATTAATTTTGGAAAAGATGAATCATCATTTGAACTATCAATTGGTATATTAGCCAGTTTTAAACTACATTCTTCTAAATTTAGTGATTCATCTATATCAGCAACAAATTTCTTTTGCTTATTAGTAACAAGTTCGTCTTCAAATATTACTGATCTATTGTTATGACCAATACAGATAAAACTCATACATTCATTTGGTAAATTAGTTAATTTATCATTTAATATAAATAGTGAAAATCCAACATTAGTTTTTTGTTCTAGTACATCTTTTATTATTTCAATATCTCTTGCTGTTTTAAAATCATCTGTAATAATAAAATAATATGGTTTATGATGTTTATAATCTAATATACTACCTGAATTTTCTCTATAGCTTCTTGATTCGAAAATTGATTCTAAATATGAAGATATTTGTTTCATATCATCTACATTTGTAGCAAAGAACCTCATTGTTTTATCATCATTCCAACAATGTGGTAAAATTTTTGCAAATTCCCAATATTCTTTTTTATCTTCATTTGTAAAAAATACTATTTTTAAATCATCATAACTGTGATATGCAATAAGTTGTAGTATTAATCCATATGATATTTTTTCTATAATAGGACTATCTCCTACTAATGCAGATATATATTTTTCTACAAATGAAATAGTTATTGGAACATTTTCTAAATCTTTTGATTCGGATACTAAAGTATTAGTTATACTTCTTAAATCATCTTCATCCATTGTAAAATGTTCTTCTGGATACTTAATATCAAGATTAACTGGTTCTGTTCCTGTTCCAACACGTAATCTAAGAAAATCATCTTGATCTTTTTCTCTTTCCCATAAATTTGTTTTTTTAAATAGTATAACTTTTTTTAATTCTTCTAGAGGTGGATAACTTTCTAACAATGCCTCTTTTTGTACTTTCATTACACTTCTTATTTGCATTCTTTTTTCTTCTATATAAGCCGTATATTTTGTTCTTCTTTTCTTTTCATCTTCGATTCTTTTCTTTTTTTGATATTTTTTCATAAGAAGTGGCCATAGTATCATTGTCATAAGCATTGCTCCTGCTATTAAAACTGATGGCATTGCTTCTTTAAAATCTCTATTATTTTCTACTACATTACTTATTGCAGTAAAAGCAGTAACCATAGAAGTCATACCCATAGTAAGCATAGGTCCGATTGTATATATAAAAGGTGTATCGTCTTCTTTTTGTTTTTGTGGAGCCGGATCTACATTTATTGATATTTTATCTGGATTATTTCTAAATCTAGGTGCTTTAAAGAAATAATCTGAGTCTTTATATAAAGATACTTCTTCATCAATTTCATTATAATCTTTTACATTTTGTTTAGGATATTTAGATTCATAAAATAGATTTCCATCTACTTTGATTTTATCTATATTGTTGATTATAATATTGTTTTTTATAATGATTATTTTTAATCCCATTATAAATATAACATCACCGTTTTTTAAATTACATACATTTTTTCTTTCGTTATTTACATAAACATAACTATCTTTAGATATTTCAGATATAGTAAATTTACCATTTTTATATGATAATTTTGCATGTTCTTTTGCTACAAAAGGATTGCTGTAATAAATATTTGCGTCTTCTTTACTTCCTATGATAATATCTGCATCTTTTCTTAAAGATAGTTGTACAGTTACATCTTCATATACTTTACTACAATAAAGTAAGGTGTCTTCTTCTCCATTTACTTTTAGTAAATAAAATGTCCCGACTTTTAATGTAGTAAATTCTTTATACTCATTGTTTTCATATATTGATACTTCATAATTACTTAATAACTTCCAAGAATTACCATCTTCAACTATATTTATAAAATTTCTTTCTTTTCCATCTTTTGATTTATCAGTTACCCAGTAGTTACCATGAATTTGTGGTGGCAATACTACAGATATAATTTTGTCTTTTTTTAATAAAGAAACTTTCATATCACACCACCTATTCTATTCTAAGTGTATTTTATCACATAATTAGGAATTGTTAAATACTTTTAAAGAAAAAAAGATTATTCGTTATTAAATATGAAGTGATAAAGTAAAAGTAGACACATAAAAAGAATGTGATCTACTTTTCTTTTGCTATAATTTAATAAAGGAGATGATTTTATGGGAAGACCTAAAGGCGGAAAAAATAAATATTGGACAAAAGAAGAAAAATTAAAATTGATTAAAGAACATTTGGAAATGCATGTAAGCACTTTAGAAATAACTAATAGAGAGCATATTTCTAATGGAATGTACAATAATTGGTTAAGAAAATATTTAGAATTAGGAGAAAAAGGTTTAGAAAATAAGAAAAAACCGGGGAATCCATTAGCTAAATATTGTAACAAAAAAAATCTAACTGATATGGAAAAGTTAGAGTATGAAAATATGAAATTAAGAATTGAGAACGAACGATTAAAAAAAGGTTACATGGTGAAAGGAGCTGGTCAAGTTGTAATATTCAATGGTTTAAACAACAAGAATATGAAATAATTTTATTATTAAGTAACGAATTTAATATAAAAACTCTATGTTTTGAAATGAATATATCAAGAAGCGGATTTTATAAATGGTTAAAGAATAAAGATGTTTTAAATAACTATGAAATAAATAGAAATGATATGTGTGATTTAGTTGAAAAATATCATAAAAAGCATCCATCGTGGGGATACAGGCATATAAATAGACAAATACGAATTGATATTGGGTGGTATGTATCTGATAATTTTGTTCATAAATGTTGTAAATATTTGGGAATCAAATCTATAGTTAGAAATTATAAATATAGAAAGCCAGGAGAAGAATCTATAAAATATCCCAATCTTGTTAAAGGTAACTGGAATGTTGAAAAACCATTAGAGTTAATAGTTACCGATATGACTTGTATTAAATATCGTGGTGACTTATATGATACAGTTTTATATATGGATGCTTTCAATATTGAAATATTATCTTATTCATATACTAAAAAACACAATTCAATAATGCCTTATTATGAAGGTTTAAATATAATTTTAGATAAAATAAAAGGAATTGATTACTCCACAACTTTGCATAGTGATCAAGGAGTAGTCTATTCCTCAGCGGCATTTACCAATGCACATAAAGATTATAACATTATTCGTTCAATGAGTCGAGCAGGAACACCCACAGATAATCCTAAAATGGAATCTATAAATGGTTGGATTAAAGATGAAATTATGAATGATTGGGATATAGATAGCTATGATTCGTTTGAAGAATTTATTAATGCTTATATATATTATTATAATAATGAAAGATTAGCATGTTCATTAAATTATAAAACCCCAATTCAATATAAAATTGAACTAGGGTTTCAATAAATTCTTTTTTAGTGTCCACTTTTTGTTGACTTATTCATTCGTTATTAAATAATCATTTTTCTTCTATATCTAAATTGTCAGTTATTATTGTATCTCACATCATACTTAGAGATTGTTTTTTTATATTCCACTGATGAGGAATTATTATTAAAGGAAGTATCTTCATTCAATGTATTATTAATTGAATACTCTTCTACTTCACTTTGTTCTAATGTTTCACCTAAATCAATTGCTTTTTCAAAAATAATTCCTTCGCCTTCTTTTAACCCCCATGTTTGAGTCGTAAAAAAATAATAGTGTCCTTCATTTAAATATCTTTCGTTTTTGGCAAAGATATATGATTTTTCGTCATAATTTATTCCTCCATATTGAATTAATTCAATATTCTTTGAATAGATAAGTTCTCCACTTATATTTTTAATAACGCTAATATCATATATGGTATATGGGAGCTTATCATCATATTTATACTCTGTTGTTTTTAGAAAGTTTACTCTTGCAATAAATGCATAATCGCTATATTTAATTGCATTAAAAATTGTAGATGTATCATATATTTTTGAATTAAATGCTGTATAAACAGGCAATCCTAAATATGTTTCAGTGTTTTTGTTTGTTCCAAACTTATTATATTTTAAACCAAATAAACAACTAAAAATAGTTAATGCGATTGCTATTAATATATTTGATAATTTTATTTTCATATTTCTTCTCCTCAATATTTATTATTAATACTCTACAGTAACTAAAGTCACTAAGCAGAATAATATCTAAAGATACAATACTGCTGTATCTTAGTTTAATGGTATCATAAGAAGGGTCAATTATCAATACAAATAAATATTAAAAAAGATTATTCAATCATTATTGGATAATCAATTTCTTTTAATTTTGCATTTACTATATTTGTAACATCGCTACATTTTCCTATTTTTTTTACTTCTATATAATTTGAAGTATGACCCATTATATAACCATTTTCATATTTCTCCACTAATACTTCTACATCTTTGTTTAAATATTTTTTCATGTAAGATATTTCTAATTCATGTGATATTTCAAGCATTCTTTTTACTCTTGTCTTTTTTATATCTTCACTAATTTGGTTATTCATTAAATCTGCTTTTGTTCCTTTTCTTCTTGAATATGGAAAAACATGTATTTTAGAAAAGTTTACTTTTTTTACAAATTCACAAGTTTTTTCAAAATCTTCATCTGTTTCATTTGGAAAACCAACTATTAAATCTGTAGTAATAGAAATATCTTTTCTAATATTTCTTATTTCATTTATTTTATCTAAGAAATATTTTGTATCATATTTTCTATTCATTTCTTTTAGGGTTTTATCACAACCAGATTGAAGTGGTATATGAATATGATCTACAATTTTTTTATTATTTTTTAAAACTCTCATAAATTCTTCATCTAACTCTGTTATTTCTATAGATGAGATTCTTATTCTAAGCAAATTATCTATTTTACATAACTCATCTAATAAATCACTAAAGTTATATTCATATTTATCTTTTCCATAATGCCCTGTATGAATTCCTGTTAAAACAACTTCTTTATATCCATTATCTACTAATTTATTAACCTCATTTATCACATCTTCTTTGCTTTTGCTTCTTATATTTCCTCTTGCATATGGAATAATACAATATGAACAATAATTATTACAACCATCTTGTATTTTTACAAAGCCCCTTGTTCTTGTTTCAAATTTATCTAATTCCATCGGCTCAAAAGGAACACTTGTTATGTTTTCAATTTTTATTATATCTTTTTTTGTTTTAATATATTCTTCTACTAAATCTACAACTTTTGATTTATTTGTATTTCCTATCAAAATATTTACTCCAGGTATAGATAATATTTCATCACTTCTAACTTGGCTATAACATCCCATTACTACTATTATACTATTTGGGTTATTTTTAATAGATTTTCTTATTATGTTTCTACTTTTTTTATCACTAGTATTTGTAACAGTACATGTATTAATAACTATTATATCTGATTTATCTTCATAGTTAACAATTTCATATCCTCTTTTTTTAAACATGTTTATTATTACTTCACTTTCATATAAATTAACTTTACATCCTAAAGAGTAAAAAGATACTTTCATTTTATCACCTCAAAAAAATAATCTAATTTATATTATAGATTATTTCTGAATTCTTTTAAAGAGTTTAAAAACATTTCGTTACTTTCTTCTTTTTTTACATCTGGTCTTGTGTTATCACTAAATACTGATGAGAATATTTCTCTTGATTGTGTATACTTTTTTTCTTCTTTAATTGTAGGTGTAGGTATATTAACTTTTGCGTTACTACTTACATCTTCAAATAAGTATTCTTCTTCTATTTTTTGTTCTTTTACTTCTTCTTTTGGTTCTATTTTCTTTGGTTCAGTTTTTGCATAAGTAAAAGTGTTATTATGTTTAAGTAATTCTTCAACACTTATTATAGCTGTATCTTCTTGTTCATCTTCATACTTTTGAATGATTTCTTCTTGAGTAGGTGTTTTTGCTTCCATTGTCTTAAGTTCATCAACTATACTTTTTAAATTTCTTGTTCTATCATTGTTAAGATTTATATCAGCATCTTTAATATTATCTATATCTTTCATTTTTTCTTCGAAATCATTTTCATTATCAGTTATTTCACTCTCACCATATATTTTTTTTATTTTATTTTTTTCTGGTTTTAATACAATTATTAAAAGAACAATAAATGTTATTATTAACAATACTCCTACTACAAATAATGCTTGTCCTGCCGTATTTAAACTTGAAAAATAATTTAATATGCCCTTTATCATAAATTCACCTCAAAAATTCATAATTTATTACACTTAATATATATAAAGGAACAGTTTCTGCTCTTAATATATTTTCCCCTAAAGTAGTACTTATAAAACCATTTTCTAGTAAATAATTTATTTCATTATCACTAAATCCGCCCTCAGGTCCTACCACTATAATCATTGTATCACTTTTTTTCACATCTTGTAACACTTTTTTGATATTTTTTGACATTTCATTTGTATTACAAACAATTTTCGCATTTGCTTTAACATCACTTAGCCCTTTTAGATTAATAATTTCATGTATTTTCGGAATATTCATTCTATGAGATTGTTCACTGGCTTCTTTACATATTTTTATCCATCTACTTATTTTGTTAGTGTTTTTTTTATCTATTTTTACAACTGTTCTTTCAGATATTATTGGAATAATTTCATCAACACCAAGTTCAGTTGCTTTTTGTAATAGGAAATCCATTTTTTGTTCTTTTATTAATGAACATGCAATTATTACTTTATGTGTTTTATTTGATTTTATTTCTTCTTTTTTTATAATTTCATAATCTACTTTTCTTTTTTCTATGTTAGTTATATTACATGTATAAAGTACGTTATCATATACTATCTGAAATTTATCATTTTGTTTCATTCTCATTACATTTATAATGTGATTAATATCAGTATCATCTAGTTTTAATTCTTTATTTGTTACCATATATCTTTGCATAATACCACCATATAAATTATATATGATTTTATGGATGTATTCAATTGGTATTTTGTGTTTTTACTTTTCTTGTAAATAAAATAATTTTTTGTTATACTATGGTGTAGATAGGATGTGAGAAGATGGATGATTTTATAGATGTTAGTAGTCCAAGGGAAAGAGTATCTTTGATAGAAAGGTATGCAACTGATTTAACAAAAAAAACTTATTATACGGATCCTGCTATTGCAAGAGATGAGGAATTAAAGCAGATGATGTTGACGCTTTTTACACCTGAAAAATCTCCTATATTAGTTGGTAAACCAGGTATTGGTAAAACTGCTATTGTAGAAGGACTTGCTTATAGAATACAGAATAATATGGTTCCAGATGCACTTAAGGGATATACTATTTTAAAAATTGATACAGCTGCATTGGTTGGTAATATATCTGATTCTAGTGGTACATCTGATATGAAACTTCAAATATTAGTAAAAGAATTAGAGAGTATGAATAAGGTAATACTTTTTATAGATGAAACTCATACTTTAATTGGTAATAAGGAAGAAGGTGGGCTTGATTTTGCTAATATTTTAAAACCAGCACTAGCAAGGGGAAATATAAAAATGATAGGTGCTACTACTAGTGATGAGTATGATTTTTATATAGTTAAGGATAAAGCGTTTTTAAGAAGATTGCAAAAAATAGAGATATCCGAACCAGATGGAGATTCTACAGTTAAAATACTTATGGGTTCTTTACCTAAGATTGAGAAGCAAACTGGTGTAAATATTAATTATACTAATTTCGAAAAAGAAATGTTAATGAAGTTTATAGTTGAAATGACTGTAGAATATAATAGAGTTTTTGAATCTGCATCTAGATATCCTGATATATGTTTTAATTTATTGACTAAGGCATTTTCTTATGCAATATTTGATAATCAGAATGTGATTGGTATAAAACATTTTTATCAGGCAATATCTACAACTGATTTAGTTTATCCTGATGTACTTAAAAAATATATACCTATTTTTAAAGAAAGGTTCAAAGATTTAATAGAAAAAGAAAAAGCAATATTATAAATTACTAATTTAAAAAGCCATTATTTATGGCTTTTTATGTAGTTATTAAATTTAGTAAATTCACTTGCATTTTCTAAGTTAGTTTTAGAAAGTTTATTTATTAAATCTTTTTGTTCTCTATCTAATTTAGTTGGTGTTATTATGTTTAAAATTACATACATATCACCTTTTTTTCCGGTATTAGGATTTTCTATACCTTTATTTCTAATTCTTTGTTTTTCACCTGATTGAGTTGCTGATGAGATGGCAATTGTAGTAGTTCCATATAGTGTAGGAATATCTTTTTTACATCCCATTATTGCATCTGTTATAGTTATAGGGACATTTAGATATATGTCATATCCATCTCTTTCAAATAGTTCGTGTTTACCAACTATAAATTCTATGTAAGCATCTCCATTTGCACCACCATTCACACCAGGCATTCCATATCCAGGGATTCTTAATTGATTTCCTGTATTCATACCAGCTGGTATTCTTAGTTTTTTTATTCCTTTTTCTTTTACTACGCCTTTACCTTTACATTTACTGCATTCTTCTTTATAACTTGTTCCTTTTCCTTTGCAATAAGGACAGGTAGTTCTTGTCATATATGTTCCTAATATTGTTCTTTGTTCTTGAGTAATAGTTCCACTTCCATGACAATATTTACAAGTTTCTTCTCCTAATCCACCTTTTCCATCACATTCTTCACAATTAACATAGTGTTCTATTTCTATTTCTTTTTCACAACCATATGCTGCTTCTTCAAATGTTATCTTCATTGATAAACTTATATCATTTCCTCTTCTTCCTCTTGTTGATGATTTTCTACCTGTAAAACCAAAAGATTCACCAAATAAATCATCAAAAATATCACCAAAATCAAAGTTACTAAAATCAAATCCAGAAGATGAGCCGGCTCCCATATTATCAAATGGTTGATGTCCAAACTGATCATATTTCCTTCTTTTTTCTTTATCTGATAAAACTGCGTATGCTTCTTGTGCTTCTTTAAATTTTTCTGCTGCATCTGGTTCTTTTGATACATCTGGATGGTATTTTTTTGCTAGTTTTCTGAATGCAATTTTTATCTCATCATCGCTTGCTGTTTTAGAAACTCCCAATACCTCATAATAATCTTTTTTATTCATACTACTCACCTGCTTTATTTATATTTTTCTATTAAATCATTAAATGTATTTAATGCACTATTTACTGATTCAGATATGTTTATACCCATTTTACTTACTAAATTTGTTGGATAGTCATTTGATCCACTCTTTAAAAACTCTAAATATTTGTCTTTCATTTCTGCATCACCATTATATATTCTTGTTGCTATTGATATTGCTATAGATAATCCGGTTGCATATTGATAAACATAAAATGGTGTATAAAAGTGTGGGATCCTTGACCATTCATATTTAATATATTCATCACATATAACATTTTCACCATGATATTTTTTTATTAAATCATAGTATATATTATTTAGCTTTTCGTTATTTAATGTCTCTCCATTAAAACTCATATTATGTATAGTAAGTTCAAATTCAGCAAACATTGTTTGTCTATATATAGTATTTTTTATATCATCCAATAATTCATTTATTATTAATTTTTTCATTTTTTCATTTTCTTTATCTAACATATAAAGATTTAGTAATGTTTCATTTACTGTAGATGCGATTTCTGCTACAAATATAGCATTATCACTATAGTAATAATCTTGGTTTTTGTTTGAATAGTATCTATGTAGTGCATGACCCATTTCATGTGCTAATGTGGAAACGTCATTATATTTAGATTGGTAATTTAAAAGTACATATGGGTGTGCATTATAACATCCCCATGAATAGGCACCACTATGTTTACCTCTATTTTCATATACATCACACCAATTTGAATTAAATGCATTTTCAAGATCTTTTATGTAATTTGTTCCTAGAGGTGCTAGGGCATCTAATACTATTTTTTTTGCATCTTCAAATGTATATTCTTTTTCGCTATCTTCTGTTAATTTAACTGACATATCGTACATATGTAATTCATCTAATTTTAGTACATCTTTTCTTAGTTTCATATATTTATACATTTTGTCTAAGTTTTTATTAACTGTTTTTATTAAATCATAATATATATTTTCATCTATTTTATTACTATCTAAATATAAATTTAATGGTGAAGAATATTTTCTTGTTTTTGTTAGAAATGTAGTTACTTGTAAATTCGAATTCATTATAGTTGCAAATGTATTATTTAATTCTTTATATTTTTTATATAATGTTTCAAATGCCTCTTTCCTTACTCGTCTATCTTTAGATAAACTATATATGTAATAGTTTGCTTTTGTTAATTCTACATTTTTTCCATTTTCATCTTTAATTTCACCAAATACTAAATCTGCATCATTTAAATTTGAAAATACATTATCAGGAATAGATAATATATTTCCTGTTCTTGACATTAATGCTTCTATTTCTTTGGATAAAATGTGATCTTTTTCATTAAATATTACCTCTAGTAAGAATTTAAATCTTTCTAATTTATCGTTTTTTTCTATTAATTTCTCTACATAAGAATAATCTTTTTCTAATAATTCTGGGACAAAGAAAGATATTCTTTCATTTATATTAGCAAGTGTTATATCTAAGTTACCTGCTAATTCCTGATTTACTCCTACTCTAGTATCTTCATGTAATTTCATATTTGCATATACATATAATTTATTTGTTAGCATATCTATTTTTTCATCTAGAAGTAATGTTTCAAGTAATGTATTATCATTTTCTAATATTTTTCCTTTGTATTTTTCGAATTCATCTACTAATTCAGATAATTTTATTAAATCTTTATCATATTCTTCTTTATTTTCATATAAATCTTCTAATTTCCACTTATATTTTTCTTCAATTTTTTCTCTATCCATATTAACCAAATAAAGAAGTAAATTATAATAAATTATAGTTTACTCCTTTTCCTTTCATATTTTATTCTATTTTTTATCTACAAATTCAGCGTCTATAACATCATCATCTTTTTTGTCATTTTTTGTTTCTTCTTTATTTTCTTCTTGAGATTTCTTTGCTGCTTCTTCATAAACTTTAGTTGCTAAAGCCATTGCTTTTTCATTTAATTTTTCTTTTGTTTCTTTTACTTTTTCCATATCATTAGCATCTAAGTTCTTCTTTAATTCTTCAATTAAGTTTTCTGCTTCTTTTTTATCTTTTTCATCTACTTTATCGCCTAAGTCTTTAATTGCTTTTTCAGTAGCAAAAATTAATTGTTCTGCATCATTTCTTGCATCTGCTTCTTCTTTTCTTTTATTATCGGCTTCTTTATTTGCTTCTGCTTCTTTAACCATCTTATCAATTTCTTCATCAGATAAATTTGTTGATGCAGTTATTGTTATAGATTGTTCTTTATTTGTTCCTAAATCTTTTGCTTTAACATTAACTATTCCATTAGCATCTATATCAAATGTAACTTCTATTTGAGGTATTCCACGTGGTGCTGGTGGGATATTAGTAAGTTGGAATCTTCCTAATGTTTTATTATCAGCTGCCATTGGTCTTTCACCTTGTACTATGTGAATATCTACTGCTGGTTGATTATCTGCTGCTGTTGAGAATATTTGACTCTTACTTGTAGGTATTGTTGTATTTCTTTCGATTAGAACTGTATTAACTCCACCTAATGTTTCAATACCTAAAGATAATGGTGTTACATCTAGTAATACTATATCGTTAACTTCACCTGTTAATACACCACCTTGAATAGCAGCTCCCATTGCAACTACTTCATCAGGGTTAACACCTTTGTGTGGTTCTTGACCTAATTCTTTTTTAATAAGTTCTTGTACCATTGGTATACGTGTTGATCCACCAACTAATATTATCTTATCAAGGTCTTTATTACTTAATTTAGCATCTTTCATTGCTTTTCTTACTGGTTCTAGAGTTGAATCAACTAAATCACGAATTAAATCTTCAAATTTAGCTCTTGTCAAAGATACTTCTAGGTGAAGTGGTCCAGATTCTCCTTGAGATATGAATGGTAAACTTATTTGAGTAGTTGTTACACCACTTAAATCTTTCTTTGCTTTTTCTGCTGCATCTTTTAATCTTTGCATTGCCATCTTATCTTTAGATAAATCTATACCGTTTTCTTTTTTAAATGTTTCAACTAAATAATTCATGATTCTTTCATCAAAATCATCCCCACCAAGTTTATTATTACCTGCTGTAGATTTAACTTCAAATACACCATCACCAAGTTCTAGTATAGATACATCGAATGTTCCTCCACCTAAGTCATATACTAAAACTGTTTGTGATTTATCTTGTTTATCAAGTCCATATGCTAGTGCTGCTGCTGTTGGTTCATTTATTATTCTTTCTACTTCCAAACCAGCAATTTTACCAGCATTTTTTGTTGCTTGTCTTTGTGAATCATTAAAGTATGCTGGAACAGTTATAACTGCTTTAGTAACTTTTTCACCAAGATAGCTTTCTGCATAATCTTTCATATAAGAAAGTATCATAGCACTTATCTCTTCTGGAGTATATTTCTTACCCTCTGCTTCTACTTTCTTATCAGTTCCCATTAATCTTTTAATTGATGAGATAGTATTAGGATTTGTTACCATTTGTCTTTTAGCAGCATCTCCTACTATTTTCTCACCATTTTTAAATGCAACTACTGATGGGGTTGTTCTACCTCCTTCTGGGTTTGGTATAACTTTTGCTTCCCCAGCTTCAAGTACACATACACAACTATTTGTTGTTCCTAAATCAATTCCTATTATTTTACTCATATATATCATCCTTTCTTTTATTCGGCTACTATAACCATTGAAGGTCTAATAACTCTATCTTTATACATATATCCTTTTTGAAGTACATCAATAACAGTACCTGTTTTAACGTTTTCAATCTTTTTAGTCATCACTGCTTGATGGAAAGCTGGATCAAATTCTTTGTTTAAGGTATCTATTTCTTTTACTTCAAAATTATTTAATAAGTTTACTAACTTTGAATAAATTATCTTAAATCCACTTAAGAATTTAGATAACTCATCATCTAAAACTTCATCATCTATTTTAATTGCTCTTTCTAAATCATCTACTATTGACAATAACTCAAGAATAATATCTGAATTTGCATACTTTAACATATTTGAAACTTCATCATCTTTTCTTTTTCTATAATTTATAAGTTCAGCATCTTTGTAAAGCATTTTTTCTTCTAATTCTTTTATTTTCTTGTTTAAAGTTTCTTCTATATTTTCTTTATGAACTTTCGCATCTTTTTTGTCTTTTTTATTTTTAACTTGTTCCAATTTATTCACCTCTACTTTTTTCTATTTCACTTTTAATGTAATCAAGCATACCGACTACTTTATCATATTCCATTCTTTTTGGACCAATTATAGCAAGGGTTCCTTCTTCACCATTAACGTTAAATTTTGTTTTGATTACTGTTACATCGCTATCTATTTTTGATTCATTTCCAATATATACATTAATACCATTATGAGTTTCTTCTATATCTGATATTATATTTTTATTATCTAGTTTATCAATTATATTTCTCATTTTGGATGCATCATCAAATTCTGGTTGTTTAAGTATATTGGATTTACCTGAAAAATGATACTCTTCTTTTTTGTTTGCTATCTCATTAAAAGCATTATAGAACATATCATATATCATTTCTTGTTGTTTAATGTATTTACCTATGATTGGTTTAATTTCAAATTCTAATTTTTTATTAACTTCGTCTATTGGGGTACCAATAAGTAAGTTATTTATTAATTCAACCATTTTTCTTATTTCTTCTACTTTAACATTTTCATTTATAGAAATTGTTTTATTTTCGATATGTCCTCTATCTGTTACTATTATTGCAATTACTGAATCTTCATTTATTGGAATTACTTCTACTTTCTTAAGTCGATTTTCCATAGTAGAATTACCTAATACTAAAGAAGTGTAATTAGTCATTTCTGATATTATTTCCATACTTTTTTTAATAACATCACTTAATACTAGTGATTGATTATTTAATATAGTTTGAAGAGTAAGTACTTCTTCACCTGTTAGTTCTTTTGGTTTCATTAAATTATCAACATAATATCTATATCCTTCTTCGCTTGGGATTCTCCCACTTGAGGTGTGTGTTTTTAATAAATAACCTACATCTTCTAAGTAAGACATTTCATTTCTTACTGTAGCAGAAGAACAATTAAGAATATCGCATATAGATTTTGATCCAACTGGTTTAGCAGTTTTTATATATTCTTCAACTATTATTTTAAGTATTTCGCTTTGTCTTTTTCCTATAATAATTATCACCTCTTTTAGGTACATAGAGATTGTATCACTATATTTTAGCAATGTCAAGTGTTGAGTGCTAAAAAAGTGTAAAAAATATAACAGCATACTAAGACGTATACTGTTATTAATATTATATACTTAAATTTATCTTTTATACTTATAACTTACTAATAAATATTTGTCATTTTCTTTTTCAAAAGTATATGTATATTTAGTCATTTTTTCTTTATATAATTCTAAATTATTTTCTAATTCATTTTTTGAATACTCTTTTATATTTTCACTTGATTTTACTTTAAATAATTCATTTGTATTATTAAGGGCATCTTTATAACTTCCGTATATTATATATGAATCATCTATTTTATTTCCCCATAATTTTATATTAGTTATTACATATGTATTATTTCTCTTTTTTACTTCTATTACTTTATTATATATGTTTGATATGGTATTAGCATATTCATGACTTTTGTGTTTTTCGTTATATTCATATTTTGATGTTAATTTGTTGTATGAATATAATAATTCATTATCATCATCACAATATATATCGTTCGCATCAAAGTATATTGTACTTTTAAATGTGTTTTTAAAATAACTTTCTATCTTTTTTAACTCTATTCCATTTGTATGTGGATCTGTTTCATTTTCATATACTGAGTAAAAACCAATATTTAATTTTATTTTAGATGAAAGTGTATTAAAGTCATCTATATTTTTGTCTAATTTATCAATATTGTATAATTTCTTATCGTCTATAAGTTTTTCAAATCCCTTTATTACATCTTCATCTTTTATATCAATAAATAATTTTTCTTTGGAATCATTTTCATTATTATTTTTCTTGTCATAGAAGAAAAAGAAATATATTATTGCACTTATTCCTAATAGAAAAAGAGCACAAACTATAACTATTACTACATTGTTTCTTTCATATCTATTCATTACTTCTCCTTTAATATTTTTAATATTTCTTCTTTATTTTTTGCTATTTTGCACTTTTCTAATGCACTACTATCTTTTAGTATCTCAGATGCCATATCAGAACATCCTAAATACCCACAAGAACCACAATTATAGCTAGGTAACATCTTTAATATTTCTTCTTCTTTTTTATTTCTTTTATTTAATAGATTATTAAGTGTTACTATTATTATTGATAGAATAAATGCAATAATAGTAAAATAAATTATTCCTTGCATATTTTCACCTCACAATTTTTACAACATGAACATTTATTTTTATTTATTTTATATAGTATTATTGTAAGAGTCATAAGTAATGCAAGAAATATATAAGGAATCATGATAACCTCCCAAATATAATTGCCATTATTCCTGCTATAATAAGTGCGATTGGTATTCCTTTTAATGATTTTATTATATCATTATTTTCTATTTTTTCTCTCATTAATGAGAAGGTATATATTACAATTATATATCCAAGTGAACTTGCAAGTGAATAAACTAATGATGTGATTAAATCATATTTCATACTTATATTTGTAAGTATTATGCCAAATACAGCACAATTAGTAGTTATTAGCGGTAAATATATACCTAGTGATTTATATAAATCTTTAAAATATCTTTTAATTATAATTTCGGTTATTTGTACGAAGCATGCAATAACTAATATGAATGTTATTGTTTGTAAGTATTCTGAATTAGTAGGGATTAAGATATATTTATTTATTAGATATGTAATTATTGTAGATATTATTATTACAAATGTAGTTGATAAACCCATGCCAATTGCATTTTTTTCTTTATTTGAAGTTCCTAAGAATGAACATATTCCCAAGAATTTAGTTAGTATTATATTTTCACTTATAAGTGCTGTTATAAATATAGAAATTAAATTCATTCTTCTTCACCTCTTAATCCATTTATTACTGCAATAATTATACCTAATAGTATGAATGCACCTCCACTTGTTAAGAATAATTTATTTATTGGCTCATTAAATACTTTTACTATTTCTCTATAACCAGTAATTGATGAGATTTTATCCATTATAGTTATTGTTCCATTTCCTAGTAATTCTCTAAGTAAGCCAATTATTGATATAGCAATGGTGTAGCCAATACCGTTTTTTAAAGCATCTTTTATACTAGGTATTAATTTTTGGTTTGATGCGAAAGATAGTGCTCTTCCTAATATAACACAATTTACTATTACAAGTGGTAAATATATACCAAATGCATCGTATAGTGGTTTACTATATTTGTTTAATATCATTTGTATTATTGTTACGATAGTTGAAATTATAATTATGTAAACCGGTATTCTAACTTCATCATTAACAAATTTTCTTATAATGGATACAACTGTATTTGATATAAGCAATACAATTAATACAACTATGCCCATCATGTATGATTTTTCAAATGTAGTAGTTACAGCAAGAAGGGAACAAAGTCCAAGCACTAATGTAAATACTGGGTTATCTTTAAATAAATAATTAAATATTTTTTTCATAGAAACCTCCATACCAAGTAAATTGCAAGTGAAGATATGAGTGCTACTAATGTTAATACGATTATTGATTTTAAATTATTTTTCATTTTTTATTTCCTCGTTCACTTTCTTTACTATATTTTTTAGTCCATTAGATGTTTTTGTACTTCCGCTTACTGCATCTAAATTATCTATATCATTTTGATTTGATATTATTTTATATATGTAGTTTGCATTTTCTATTTCGCTCCATTGTGTTTCTCCACTACTATCTATTATTACTATTGATTTAATATTTTTATCAAGAACTATAACTTCTGCTTTTATTAAACCCCAACCTTTTGATGAGATTGTGTATTTTGTTTGATTATTTTCTTTTTTAGTATCTAATATTTTAACATTTTCTAATTCTTTATTACCTTCTTTAAATGTATTACGAACATTACTAGATATTTTTATAACTGACATAAGTAATATAAAGATAAGTATTGCTATAGGTATAAATATTTTTTCAAAGTTATATTTTACCTTTAATCCAATTTTATCAAATAAAGTTGTAAACATATTCATAAATAATATACTTGTCATTACTCCTTCTGGATATGGAGTTAAAAACCTTAATAATACAGTTAATATTCCTAAACAGATTCCATATAATAATTGACCTACTTTTGTAATTGGACTAGTAACTGGATCTGTTGCCATAAATACTGCACCAAATAATAATCCGCCACTTAATATATGGAATGTTGGATACCATAGTCCATAGTTAGTAGCATTTCCTATTATTAATGTCATAAAAAATACTGTACCTACATATGTAACTGGTATTCTCCATTTTATTGTCTTTGTTAAAACTAAATAAATAAATGCAATTAGAATAAGTACTTTTGATACTTCTCCAAGTCCTCCTGGTATTGTACCAGTAAAGAAATTTAATAAAGAACCGTATTTTCCTACAATTGTATCATAGCTTCCATAGTAGTTTAAATTAGCAAGGTTTGTAAGTGGTGTAGACCCTCCTATTGTATCTAGTTCGTATAAGTTTAAATAGTTTCCTAATTTGGATGAGTATGATGCACTTATTAGTAGGTATCCAATTAATGCTGGATTAAATATGTTTTGTCCAAAACCACCAAATATCATTTTACCTATTATAGTTGCACAAAAACTGCCAAATACAACTATATGAATTGGTGTATTTAAAGGAAGACATAATGCAAGTAATAAGCCAGGTATAATTGCAAATGATTTGCTTAAGTTTTTAAAAGAAATTTTATCTTTTTTTATAAATCTTATGTATAAGTATTCTGATAGTAAAGATGTAAGAATGGATGAAATTATTATAAGTATTGGGTGAATTAATTCTAATATTTTTGCATCAGTAGTATTATATACTACAAATACATTTTTAAATATAGTAAAACATACTATGGGTATTAAAGCAATTAAAACTCTTAACATCATTTTGTTAGTATTATCTTCGTTTTTCATATGAGGTCCATTATCAAATTTAAATTTCATTTGTTTTTCACCTTCTTTTTTGCCATTTTAACTGCATCTCTTAGTCCTAATTTAGATGGACAAATGTAAGAACATGCTCCACATTCAATGCATTTTTCTACTTTTAATTCTTTTAGTTTATCTATATTATTTAGGTTTTTTAGTATGAATACTGGACATAAGTTAGCAGGACATACATTTATGCATTTACCACAGCCCATGCATTCATGTACATCTTCTTTTATATCATGCATTATTGTAACTGCCCCTAAATTATTAGTGACTATGACATTATCATTTCTAATGGCTTTACCCATCATTGGTCCACCTGCAATAAATTTAACTTCTCCTCCATATTTACCTATTTTTTTTATTATTTCAGACATATCAGTTCCAACTTTTGCAAGTACATTAACTGGTTCACTAAAACCATTACCTGATATTGTAACTATTCTATGTGTAATATTTCTTTGAAATTTTAGTGCTTTATATATTGCAAATATTGTGGATACATTATTTACTACAACTCCTACTTCACCTGGATACTTATCATAATCTAAATTTAATATATATTTAACTAAGTGTCTTTCCCATCCCATAGGATACATTTCTTTTACAGGAGATAAAACAATATTATTATAGCTTGATATATATTCTTTTAGTGCATTTTCTACTATGCGATTTGTTTTTTTATATGCAATAAAACATTTTCTAATGTTATTTATTTTCATTATTGCATCTATGCTTTCTAAAATAATATCTGCTTTTAATTTTGTAAGCATTAAATCTGCAGTTATGTATGGTTCACATTCAACTATATTAACAATAAGTATACTAATAGGGCTTTTATATTTTAAATATGTTGGAAAATCTCCTCCACCCATACCTGTAACTGCACACTTTTTTAATAATTCTACATATTCTTCTTTTGTATAATCTGTAATATCTTCTTTTATTACTTTTTTTATTACTCTTTCTTTTTTATCATTATCTATTACTACACATGGTACTTCTTCACCATTTAAATATAAACATTTTTTTATATCTAAAACTGTACCACTAACAGATGAGAGTATAGGAAAATCTAAATCTTTTCTAATACCTACTATTGTACCCTTTTTTACTTTTCTACCTTTTTTGGTTAAAGATTCACAAATAACACCATTATTTATTAAAGGAATATATACTTTATTTGGAAAAGATGCATCAACTATCTCACTAGTAATAGATATTTCCTTATTACTATCTAATTTTATCCCTCTTAACATATAAATCCTCCCTTATTTTACATATATATAATATCATTTTTTTTACTAAAAGAAAAGATTAGAAACTCTAATCTTTTATTCTTCTATCTCATTTATACAAAAATATTTATTACATGCTGCATCAAATTCAATCTTATAATCATTTTCAAATATAATTTTTAATTTTGACTTTCTAGCAATTTTATTTCCATCAAATTTAACATCTTTTATTTTTTTATTAAATTCATGTACATTGTTATCACCATAAATAATATATAACAATTTATTATCACTAGTTATTATCATAATTGTTTCTTTATCTATTATTTTGTTTTTAGTTGCAGAAAATACATACTTTATTTTATATGGATTTTTATTACTATCTACATATGTTCTTCCCCACATATCAATCATTGTTTTATCTTTTAATACGTAAAATTTATCATACATAGATATAATATCACTATTATATCTAATTTCAGTTTTTACATCATATATATTGCCGTCATCTGCTAATACAAATAATGAACTTCCGTTTTTATATATATCTGATTTGTAAGAAAGATTCACAAAATTATAAACTTTTTTTGATTCAAATATAGGTTTTACTTTTGAAGTTTTAATTTCACCACTTGATAAAGTTAATAAAAACAAATTATTATCCTCAGATATTAAATAAACATTAACTTCATTATAATCATTTTCTCTTTTATGTAAAGTTTTAAATTTATAATCAGATGGTTTATATATTTTCTTATTTACTATATCTGTTATATATAAATTTTTATTA
>ERZ780226.300-NODE-300-length-48183-cov-5.029525_pt1 | contig 48183 bp, 44 predicted proteins | sample MGYA00511165_ERZ780226 | MGnify/ENA primary metagenome ERZ780226 (study PRJEB29588, sample SAMEA2152373) | human gut metagenome | biome: human gut; feature: human-associated habitat; material: faeces | place: Denmark | collected 2008/2010 ...
CTGCCGCCAAAGCTCCTGCTCCGATCATTGCAACAATCCCTCCGATGATACCAAATGCTCCTCCGACAATCATCAGAATACCCGTGACCTTCAAAAACTTTCTTCCTTTCATAATGAACCTCCTTAAAATTTTTTATTTATATCCACATTTTAAAAATGGATATTACAAGTGTTATTTTCTGACGTCACAGCCTCACACAGCGGCTGCATACTGCCGTCTTTGTAGTTCCAGAGCATAAATTTGTAAACATATCCGTCACCGGTGGCCCCGTGTACATAATAATCCTCACAGTTAACAGATTTTATCTGAAGATCTACCAAACGTCCGTTTGCGTCATACTTCGCACTGTAAACCCTCGCGCTGTTGTCCGGCGCAAAGCCGATTACGGTATCAAGCTCGTTGTTGCAGCTGATAAATGCTGCATTCTTCGGCGCAATCAGCGCATACCGCGCATTCACCGCATCGGTATCGGACATAACAGCCGAAAAATCGCCGTTATTTTTTGCTCCTATAACTTTCATGGGGGAATATTCGTTTTGCGTAAATGCCTGTGTAAATGCCTTAAAGCTTGTGCCGCTGTAATTTCCCCAATAGATTTCCGTTATGCCGTAGGCAAGCATCGTTTTACCGTCAAACGCAGTTTTGCAGTCTCTTACGCTCAGCTTTTCAGCAAGGTTTTCAATTTTCGCCGCTTTTATGCCCTTGTCGTACGTTATCTTGCCCGCGCCCTTGATTGTGAGCGTTCCGCTGCCGTAAACAGAAACCTTGCCTCCACAGAGAATACCCACCGCATCGGTGACATCCGCTTCAATGATACTGTCGCCCGTAAGCTCTATATCAAGGTCGCCGTTTGCATAAATTCCGACAGATTCCGCCGTGGCGTAAATCGGATGCGTCCCGATATGCGCATTGTTCAGCGTCAGCTTTGCGGGAGACATCGCCGTTTCCGGCGTAAAGCTGACCGTACCGCCGAACAGTGTCTCGGCATCACCCTGTGTGACGTCTTTGCCCTCCACCGTTATTATGGGTTCGGCAAATACCGCATAAAGCGAAAGTCCCGTAGGCACAAAAACCTTATCTTCCGGCAAATAATCCACCGTTTTGCCGCCTTTTTCAACCGTCCATCCCAAAAAGCTGTATCCGCTTTTTATCGGGTGAACTTTTGGAAGAACTACTTGATTGTACGTTTTCATCCGTATGGATTTATACGGCTGGCTGTCGACTTCCGCTTTATCAAACAGAAAAAGAACCGTGGTGTCCTGCATATCGCTTTTTGTAAACGAATTGACAGCAGACGGCTGATATCCGCACTTGGCGCAGGTTTTACGATATAGCCCGTCTGCGGTATCGGTTGCTTCTCTTAAAAGCTCGTATTTGTAGCTGTGCTTTTCGTTCTCCTTGTAGGTCACGGTATTTCTGTCCGCATCCTCATAGCTGCAGCGGCTGCATATACGGCTGTGGTTTGTACTGTCCTTTTGGGCACACGAATCAAATTTATGTATTACGGAGTGGCTGACAAGGTTACCGTTTATCCCTTTTTTTACTTCCTCGCCGTTTACCTTGACAACGCATCTGTATTTTTCGCTTCCGGGCGTCCTGTTTGTTACGATAAATGACGGCGTGTCGTAGCCGGCAAACATACCTACCCACTTTTCAACAAGCTGTTTTATGCTGATATACGCCGAATCGGATTTAATCTGCCAGTCATATGTAACCGTTGCTCCCTCAGGCGCGCATACCTTGATGTAAAACGCTGCATTTTCATTACATTTCGCTGTGACCTTATCAGTAAGGCTTTCGATAAATGGTGCTGTTTCCGTTCGCCCGATATGCACGAGCAAAGCTTCGCTTCCGCCGTCCGATGTCACCGTCAGCGTAAAGCTTTTTTCCTCCGTTGCCGTGGATGGGTAAAAGCCGGCGATATAACGATTGTCTGTGATTGAAAGCCCGTAAGCTGCAAATTCCGCATCGCCCGTCACCGTATAACTGCCGGCACCGCTTATGTAATTATTCAGGTCAATGTTAATGGGCGATCCCGAAACACCTGCCGGAATTTCGATGGGCTTTTGGCGATATACCTTAAACCCCGAAGCCTCCGCACAAGTATATTCGCGGTGCACATGTATGTCCTTGGAGGGCTTGGAAAGATGATTCTCCGCAGGGACATCGTTTATATACAGCTTTGTTTCTGCCGTAAACCATGCATCACCCGTGGCTTTTGCATAGGCGCCGTATTCGTATACGGTATTCCCGATATATTCCTTCAATAAGTTGTATTCGGCTTCTCCCGCAATCAGCGCATTTTGTGCCGCGCTGTCCGAAATCATATCCCCGTCATCGTCTTCATAAATCTGCCTTACGGTATACTCCGATGTACCGAGAGGATAAAAAACGGGTTTTCTGCCCGGCATTGGCTCGACATTGTAAAGCCGCAGCTCTTTTATGATCGGCTTCCATTGCGCGTAGATTCTCGTATTTTTATTGTATACCCTGTTGCTGTCAACCGATTCGCCGCCTATGGGCTCGGTATACCAGCCTTCAAGATAATACCCTTCTCTGTTGATAACGGTGTGATCATAAAATAAACTCGTAATCGTTCCGTCAATCTGCGTCATCATATCAAGCGTTGCAGCGCCGGCAGCGCCCATAAAGCTGCCGCCGTTTGCATCAAGCGTCACCGTGTATGGATTCGGGCTTTTGATTGTGTATTCCAGCGTAACCTTCGGCCAATTCACTCCTACGGTGTTTTTTGTTATCTTACCCGGCGGCGCTCCGTCCGACAGCAGTATCTGCGTATTCCGACTCATGCCGAAGCCTTCCTCAAAATTAAACAAAATCGTCAGCGCGCACCTGGTTGTGTTTTTGAAATTCTTTGCATCCACATAGATTTTTTTAACGGGGTCATATACCATCCACTTAAGCTGCAATATGCTGTAGTTCACGCCGTCAGGCACCGTTATCGCCTGTGCCAACTCCTCTGCTGAGCTGTTTGGTCCGGGCTGCTGCACCCCCATAAGCTCAAGCGAATCCAAATATGTCTTTTTCACTCCGTCGGTACACAGATTTTTTGTTTTTATATACAGATAACCGGCATAATAGTTTATGTTTTCATCGGGTAAAAGCTCATCATCAATATAAAACGCGGTTTCACTGTTTACAACATAGTTTCCGTCCTTGATCGTCACTTTAAAATAGTAATAATACTCGGTGCCGCTGTCAAACGGGTCTATGTTTGAGCTCAGCTTTGCGCCGTCGCACGCCCTGTACCAGTTACCATTATCAATTTTTAATATCTCATCGGAACCGGGACAGGTTAATTTAACAGGCGTTGCATTGACACCTTTCTTAATGCTTATTTCGCTCATTCCAACAAGTCTCACTTCCGGTATAACAGTCTGCGCCGCAAACGTTGTCTGCGGCAAAACACCCAAAAGCACCGCCATGCAAAGAAAAGCTGAAAACAGCCTGCTCCTTTTTCTTTTCATGTAATTCATCTCCTTTTTCTTTCAGTGTGCGGCAAAAGCGTCATCAACATAATAAATACCATACACAGCGACAAAAATTTCTTCATAATTATATTGACTCTCTTTCATTATTTTGTTTCGCCCCGCACATAGGGCAATACTCCGCATCATTAGGGAGAACATTTTCGCATTTGGTGCAGCAACGATGCTTTGCTTTGTAAATATCAAAAACTGTTTCCTCCGGAAGTTTCATCTGACAAACTTTGCAAAACTTGTTTTTTGCAGCCTGTATATTTCCGCAATACGGGCAGATTTTAAACCTTTTCATATTTTTGGTGCCAAAACCGAAATGCTCCAAAACATCTTTTCTTAACGGTCTATATCTCGTCATTCTCATCAGCTCCTCCATATAATAGTTTTTTGCCACATACAAAGCAAATTATATCTCCGTTATTCGCTTTTGCTCCACAGTGCTTGCAATACTTTGCTCCTTCCTCAAGAGGAGCACAATTCACGCACATAAGCATATCCGGATTATATACAATCGAATCAACCCATCTGCCGCATAAGTGGCATAAATTAAAATTTTTCTTGCCCTCCGCTTCCCATGCCGCCGAAAGCTCTGCCTCGGAATCGTCTGCATAATACGTTCCTGTGGTACAGACAAGCATTCCCGACAATTCGCAGAAAAAGCTGTAACGGTTTCCGCCCTGTGACGGAATAATTTTGTATGCAGCCGTTTTATGCTTCTCATTTATCATACGCCTCGCCTCATTTCTGAAAAACTTATAAGCCCGCTTCTTTCAAAAACCTATGCAAATTATTCTTGTTTTCCGATATATGTTTTCTTATGTTTTCTGCTGAAAACAAAGTGTAAACTCAAAAACCGTGGAAAATCCGCAACAAGCCATTGACAAAATGTCAAAAGTGTAATATACTTAAATAGAGTATGTCTGCTAAAAAAAGAATGCGTCTTTTTATTTGAGAAACTACTATTACTTTTCAATAAGTTGAAACACATACGTAAAAGGCACCCTCTTATCTTTGTTTTTTGAAGACGATTCTTTCCGGTACTGCAAATTGTTGTTTTTACATGTTTACATTGTACATAAAAATATCTTTTTTGTCCCCATACTTTTTACCAAAAGTATAGGATGAATTTCAAAAAAAATTAAGTTTTTTTGAAAAAGTAGGGGAAAAAGTATAGGATTGATTACATCTGTTGGCACCTTACCGGCAAAAAACAGGAAAAACGGAAAAAATCATCAAATCATATCACGGGGGAATCTAAATATGAAATCGGCAAGAAAATTGTTTTTGCTTTTACTCATTTTCAGCATATTAATATGCTGCCTTTCCGGCTGCAAAAAATCGGAACTTGATAAAAACAAGCCCGTTACGCTTACAATGTGGCACGTTTACGGAGAACAAGCGGATTCGCCGATGAATCGGCTTATTGACGAATTTAACGAGACAGTTGGCATGGAAAAAGGCATTATTATCAATGTCACGGCAATGTCGAATGCCTCCAAAATAGGCGAAAAACTGCTTGACGCACATAATAAGATTCCCGGTTCCGCCGAAATGCCCGACCTTTTCTTTGCACACAAAAGCAATGTGTTGGAGCTTGGAACGGATTGTTTACTTGACTGGAACGAATATTTTTCCGAAAAAGAGCTTTCGGCATACGTTCCGGGGTTTTTGGAGGACGGCACGGCAGACGGAAAGCTGTCCGTGTTCCCGGTGTCTAAATCCACGCATCTTTTGTTTCTTGCAGGCGGTCAGTTTGAACGCTTTTCAGCCGATACGGGCGTTACATATGAAGCACTGTCCACATGGGATGGGTTTTTCGATGCTGCCGCGAAATATTATGACTGGTCGGGCGGAAAACCGTTCTGCGCTCTTGATTATCCGCTGCGCGCCATTGAGCTTGCAGCTACGGAAAGCGGCGCAGGAAATATTTTTGCCGACAACGGATTCTATGACCCGTCAAACGTGATTTTTAAGCAAACCTTCATGAAATTTGCGGATTCGCTTGCAAAAGGGCATATTATGCTTTCAAATCTCTATTCAAACACACAGGTGATGACAGGCGAGGTTGTAGCCGGCATAGGCTCGTCCGCCGCAATTCTTTACTATAATGATACCGTGACATATGAGGACGGAACGAGTGAGCCGATGGATCTGGAGATACTGCCTCTGCCCGCTGAAAACGGAAAAAAGCCGTATATCACGCAAGCCGGAGTCGGTCTTTGCGCATATAAAACATCAAGTCAAAAAGCAGAGGCTGCAGGGATTTTTGCCAAATGGCTCACCGAGCCGGAGAGAAATCTTGAGTTCGTATGCCAAACAGGTTATATGCCGGTTACAAACGGTGCGTTTGACAAAATAGACGACTGCCGTTTCAAGACAGCCGATTATGAAAAACTCTATGCAGCCCTAAAAAAAGTTAAGGAAAGCTCGGAGGTTTTATCGGAACAGCAAAGTCCCGAATATTACAGCAGAGTTTACGCATTTTACGATTATTTAAGAAACGAACAGAAACAATTTATATTAAGCAACACACCGCCCGAAGCACTTGCCGAGGGACTTTGGCAAAAGCTCTGCGAAAAATAGACGGGGGATTGTTATGCAAATATCGGTAAGAAACAAAAGACAATCTATGCAAAAAAAGCTGTTTGGATATATGTTTATCCTGGCTATCGTTTTATTGCTTATATTTGTGGCTTTTCTTTTCCTGTTCGGACGATTTTCGACAACCGAGGATAAAATATCGGATATATTAAGCCTTCAGATTGAGTTTTTCGACCGTGAAATGACGTCTTACTACAATGATATTACCTTGCGCGGCGCACAGCTTTCCGAAAAAGCCGCACAGCTTACCGAGCAATATCTCAATTCGGAAAATACAGATTTTGGCGTCGTTCAGAATTCTTCTTTGCATATCAACGCTCTTGAGGAACGCTATATTGATTTATTGAAGAACGAGCTTTTAAAGGCAAGCTGTTCCGGCGCTTTTATTCTGATTAACGCATCTCAAACCGGCGAAGGCGGTTCAAAAGCAGGCGTGTATCTTAATCAGGATCTGTTCGGAACAACGGACAAGGAAACAATGCTTCTTTACAGGGGAAATGTGAAGGCTGCAATAAACAAAGGCATTATGCCTCACCGTAAATGGCATTTGGAATTTGACACCGGGGTATTCCCGAATTTTGAAGAAGTTCTTTCGGATACCGCCGAGCCGATTGAAAAAGCCTCTCACATTTGTAATATTATAACGCTTCCCGGAACGTCGGAGCGTGTTATGCTTGTAGCGCTTCCTATCAGAGGCGACGGCGGCCGCGTTTACGGCATCTGCGGCTTTGAAGTAAACGAAAGCGTTTTCAAGTCCGCACACGCACAGCCGTCCACGCTTCCGCACATAACCTGCATATTCTCTCGCTCGGGCGATAAAGAAATCAATATCAAAGAGGGATTAAGCTGCGGAGCAAAAAACGGATATTTTCTTGCACCTAAGGATTCCCTCAAAATCAAGCCGCTGAAAAAGGGTCTTGTCGCTTTAAAAAATGAATACGGCGCATATATCGGCATGACGAGAAACACAACTCTTTATTCCGAAAACACACCTTATTCTATTACGGTTATGATGCCGTATGCGGATTATTCCGGGCTGGAAACGAAAAACACCATACAGCTTATACTCATAATTCTGATTTTGGGATTTGCTGTTTTAAGCCTTAGCCTGTATTTTTCAAAACGATTTATCCTTCCGATAAAAAAATCGCTTGACAAAATAAAGCAATCCGAAAAGACATATTCCGACGAAAGTCAAAGCGGTATTATGGAAATTGACGACCTTTTTGCATTTCTTGCCGAAAAGGATAACGAATATCAAAAAATCTTCGATGAGCATTCCGAAAAAAACGAGAGTCTGCAAAGCGAGATTGAACGCATCAGAACCGAAAACAAGCGTCTGATGAAAGAGCATAAAAATATCATCATACAGGATGATTATGATCATTTCTGTTCGGGGTTACGCAGCCTTACTCCCAAGGAGAGAACAATATTTAACCTCTATCTGGAGGGAAAAACCGTTCCTGAAATTTTACAGATTGCAGAAGTTAAAGAGAGTACACTTAAATACCATAACGGCAATATTTACAGCAAGCTCGGCGTTTCCTCAAAAAAGCAGCTTCTTAATTTTGCGGCACTGTATGCACGGGAAAAATAATAACAGAGCCACACAGCAGAGAATAATTCTCGGTTGTGTGGTTCTTTCATACAGACAGCGAAAGGCATATCAAAATGCTCCCCTTTAATTATATTTAGAGCAGCAAATCGGCTCATGACAGCACAAGAAGAGTTTTGGCTTCGGAATTTGATGCAAACGGCGTTTTCCTCCGTTTCACTTCTCATTCACCACAGAAAGAACTTAAAGTTCCTTTGCTTTCCGCTACATACTATGTCAGGGTTATGTGGTGGAGTTCTTTGGAAAAAATGACTCCTCTTACAGGGGCGAAAACGGCATCTAAAAATGCGGAATGAAAGAGTTTCGGCAATAAAAGAAGCGGTAAAAAATTCTTCTTTTCGGTTCTCAAAACAAAGCGGGATTTTTTATAAGATACAAGATATAAGATAGTAAAATTTCGTCAGGCAAGCTAAAAGATAAAAAGACGTAGCTATAAAATATCGGTAAAATAATGAATTAACAAGCGCCATGCGAATTTAAATCGCGATGGCGCTTGTTTCAATTATTATACCCATGAATGAGGGTGTTTTTAATTTAAGCAGTCTTTTTGGAGGTTACAAGCTTTATTATAAACAAGGTTCCAACCATAAGAACAATTCCGACAGGCAGGCAAATCCATACATTCTTAACAAAACCGGCTATCACATATGATACAAATGAAACCGCAGCGGCAGTCATAGCATAGGGAAGCTGAGTGGTAACGTGGTTTATATGGTTGCATTGCGCTCCGGCGGATGACATAATCGTTGTGTCGGATATAGGTGAACAGTGGTCACCGCAGACCGCACCCGCCATGCAAGCCGAAATCGAAATTATCGAAATTTCGTCGCTTATTGAGCCGCTGAAAATCGCCAGAACAATTGGGATAAGGATTCCGAAGGTGCCCCACGATGTTCCGGTGGCAAACGAAAGTCCGACACCGATAAGAAAGACAACAGCGGGCAGAAGCGGTAGAAAGGCGCTTGCTTTAAGACGTACAAATTCGGCAATAAGTATCTTTGCGCCGAGTCCGTCGGTCATAGTTTTAAGCGTCCAAGCACAGCAGAGAATCATAATTGCCGGAACCATTGCCTTAAAGCCTTCAGGAATTGAATCCATACATTCCTTAAAGCTAAGTGTCTTTCTCAGCATAAAGTAAATGACAGAGAAGATGAGTCCCGCAAACGAACCGATAACCAATCCGACAGATGCGTCAGCATTTGAAAACGCATCAACAAAATTACGATAAGCATCTGCATCGGCTGTGAAGAAACCGCCCGAATAAATAAGGCCCAGCATACAAGCGATAATAAGTACCAGAACCGGAGCAACCAAATCCCATACGATTCCGTTGGGATTATCGGATATTTCTTCGGCTTTATCCATCATCTTGTGTGCCGCATCAGAGAATATGTCGCCGTTTTTGGCATTTTCTTCATGCTTTTTCATAGGCCCGTATTCAAACTTCATGGCAACAAGCGTAAACATCATTATAATTGTGAGCAGAGCATAGAAGTTATAAGGAATAGCGCGGATAAACAGCTCAAGGCCGCCTATCTGATCCTCTGAGACAAAGCCGGCAACGGCAGCCGCCCATGAGGAAATCGGCGCAATAATACAAACGGGAGCGGCGGTTGCATCGATGAGGTATGCAAGCTTTGAACGCGAAACCTTAAATTTGTCGGTAACGGGGCGCATAACAGAACCAACCGTAAGACAGTTAAAGTAATCATCGACAAAAATCAGAATTCCGAGACAGATTGTAGCAACCTGAGCGCCGGCTCTTGATTTAATGTGGGTCGAAGCCCATCTGCCGAAGGCAGCGGAGCCGCCCGACTTATTCATAAGCGCCACAATAGCACCCAGTATAATTAAGAAGAAAAGGATTCCTATATTATAAGAGTCAGCAACCGAGGCGATAAATCCATCGGCAAAAAGCCTGTCAAGCATCCCCGAAAAGCTGAAGTTTGAATAAAGCAGGGCTCCGGCAAGGATTCCTATAAATAAAGAAGAATATACCTCTTTCGTGATGAGCGCAAGCACAATGGCGATAAGCGGCGGAAGCAGAGCGAGAAGCGTCGCATATGACGGGATTTCTTCTCTTGTACAGTCAAGCGCCCTGTCAAGATTCTGAGTGAAGTCGGGGTCTTCGCCTACGTTAGTCGAATAGTTCTCAATGTAGGTCGAAGCCGCCGCAGAATATTGTTCGGCCTTATCATCTGACATAGCGTCGGCGCTAAACTCTGAAGCACTTAAAACCTGTACCGCTGTATCGTTATCGAGTTCGTCGTCTGATGCGGCGATGCACAAGGGTGCAGACACACACATAACGATAAACGTAAGCATAAATACAGCAAATGTCTTTAGTTTTTTGAAATTAATCATTTAAGTTATTCCCTCCGATAACAATCAATAAAAATACTATTATATATTATCACAGAAGAAGCGCAATGAGCAAGTAGCACATTAGACAAAATTTTGAAGAATTTTGTTATATTCTGCACAATGACGAAATTCCGCGGGGGATGTCGAATATGCGGGTGGATGCGGGTCATCTAAGAATCAAAAATGCGCACAATTTATTAGCATTTAAGATAAAATTTATATAAAAATAAAATTTGTTTACAAATTGTTCACATTTTCCGCAAACGCTTGTTTTACGCAAGTTGAGAAAGTCATAATTTTACCAAATCGGGGTTGAAACGGGGCTTGAACAGGCCAAAAGGTTGACTTTTTCGCGAAAATGTTGTATAATGGCTCTGTCGTTTAAAATTGAACGTCAAAAATTTCAGACATCGAAAGAAGTGGTGACCCGGAAAGAATACAAGCTTTTATAAACTTGGAGGTTTTTATTTTGAATTGTTTTACGAAAGGTTTAAGAAGAATTGTTGCTCTACTCTGCGTATTGATGACAATATCTTGCTTTGCTATAGTTACATCATACGCGACAGAAGAGCCGATTGATTACGGTCAGTTTTATGGTATAGTTGATACAACAAGCTTAAATGTCAGAGAGTATGCATCTACCGATGCTCCTGTCATTGCTGAGCTTCCCAAATATTCATACGTCAGAATAAATTGGGTTGAGCCTGAATGGGTATGTGTGGCGTATAATAATGATGGCCTTATGGGATATGTTTCATCCGATTACATAAACATTTTTGAGGGCGAGATGCCTGCTGCAAGCTCAAGCGCCGGTCAGGCGGCGGTTGATTTGGCGGCTCAGTTCCTCGGTGTTCCTTATGTATGGGGCGGTACAACTCCTTCGGGGTTTGATTGCAGCGGACTTATGCAGTATGTTTATAATCAGCTCGGTTATAAGATTAACCGTGTTGCCGAAGATCAGATGAAGAACGGTATCGCGGTGTCGCGCGAGAATTTGGCTCCCGGCGATTTGGTTGGTTTCTACAGCAGCCCCGGAAGCGGCTATATCAGCCATATAGGTATGTATGTCGGAAACGGAATTATGATTCATGCTCCGCATACGGGTGATGTCGTTAAGTATACAAGCATTGACGGAAGCTATTATAGTTCACGCTTTGCAGGCGGCAGAAGAATAATTTATTAATTGAATTTTAAAGGTCTGTATCAAAATGGTTTCAGAAAAGTCATTTTGATACAGACTTATTTATTTTTTTTCGCATAAGGTATTGCAAATTTGTTAAAAAAGAGTTATAATACCTCCTATAACATATTATTTACAGGAGGTTCATTATGGAACAGGCACAACAGGGCTCATTGGTTTCAATGATTATGATGCTCGTATTAATGTTCGTTGTATTCTACTTCTTCCTTATTCGCCCTCAGCGTAAGAAGGAAAAGAAGCTTCAGAATATGATTGCAAATCTTAAAGTCGGTGATGTGGTTGCGTCAATCGGCGGAATCCACGGCAAGATTGTCAGAATCAAGGATGATGTTTTCGTCCTCGAGTCGGGAATCGGCGTGACAAAGTCTTATATCACACTCGACAGAAGTGCAATTGCCCGTCTTGTCAAGGAAGGATCTGCTAAAGCGAGTGAAGTGGCTCCTATCCCCGATGATGAGACCGATGAGGCAGAAACCGAAACAAAAGCTGAATAATTTAATCGGTTTTGTCATATGTGTATAACTTCTTCAGTATAATATAGAAAGAAGCGTCAAACGCTTACTTCAAGATACGGAGGGGTTTAGTATGGCAAGCGATAAAGCTGTATCCGACGGCCGTTTCTTTGATCCTGTTTTTATGGCGAAGAATACGGCTGTCGGTTTTATTTTGACGATTGCGCTGCTCTTTGCCGCGTCGTGGGCGGCGGCTCTGGCGGCAATGCCCGAGGAGGCGGTAAGGCTTGTTACCGGAATCATTACATATATATGCGTAGGCGTATGCGGGTTTAGGTCGGCGAGACATTCCGGCGCAAACGGGCTTGCTTCGGGGGCGATAGCGGGGTTTGTTTATGTTCTGCTGCTGTTTGCAATCGGGTGCTGTGCATATGCCGAGATTCATTTCGGGGTGGCAGAGCTTTTAACAGCGGTTATCTGTATTTTGTGCGGTGCGGTCGGCGGAATCATAGGTGTAAACACAAAGAGCAGACGCCGGAGGTAAGAAACGATTGTATTGCGAGCAGGATTCAGTCCTTGCTGATTGGCCGGACGGTTACTGCCGATTGAGCGAAATCGGTACTTGACAAAAATGCCGAAACGTGGTAAAATATCTCTCGGTAATGTGGGAGTAGCAGGCGCACGTTTTCGTGTGTGACAAGTCAACATACTGACTTTATATAAGTCTGGCTTGTATTAAATTGCAAGACACAAGTATAACCGCTTAGCTATACTTGCGTCTGTGTTTCGGATCATATCGGGTATGGCTTGGGTGCTGTACCCGTTTTTTTGCGGGAATATAAAAATTTTATATGGAGAGAATCAAAATGGAATGGAGTTTTTTGCTGAACAGCATACTGCTGGGTGTGGGACTTGCGATGGACGCGTTTTCGGTCTGTCTGGCTAACGGATTGAACGAGCCGAAAATGAAGGTTAAAAGAATGTGTGCGGTATCGTCGGTGTTTGCTGTGTTTCAGGCGTTAATGCCTATGCTTGGATGGGTCTGTGTTCACACTATTGTGTCATACTTTAGCGCATTTCAAAAGCTGATACCGTGGATAGCGCTGGTCTTGCTTTTATATATTGGAGGAAAGATGCTCATAGAGGGAATTATGGCCAAAGAGGAGGACGAAAAACCCGCTGTGACGTTCGGCGCGTTGATGATTCAGGGCGTTGCAACCTCTATAGATGCGCTGTCGGTCGGTTTTACCATTGCCGAATATGGTGTGGCTCGGGCATTAGTCTGTTCACTTATAGTGGCAACGGTTACATTTTTTATTTCGCTCGGCGGAATAATATTGGGTAAGCAGTTTGGTACAAGGCTTGCGAACAAGGCGGCAATTCTGGGCGGCGTTATTCTTATTGCCATCGGCATTGAAATCTTTGTCGGCGGAATAATCGGATAAAAATTTAAGGAGGAAGAATATGTTTTTAGCGGTAATTTTGTTTGTGGTTGGTTTGGTCTGTCTTATAAAGGGCGGAGATTGGTTTGTTGACGGTGCGGTCGGAATCGCTCATCATTTTAATATGCCTGAGCTTCTGATAGGCGCAACGGTTGTTTCGATAGGAACTACACTTCCTGAGGTTATGGTTTCGGTTACATCGGCCATCGGCGGTCACGGTGAGATTGCATACGGAAACGCCATAGGCTCGGTTATATGTAATACTGCGCTTATTGCCGCACTGGTGATTACGGTTATTCCGTCACCGGTTGATAAAGGCTCGTTTAAAATTCCGGTTATTTTCTTTTTTGTATCGGCCGCCGTATATGCATTTTCCGCCTACTTTCGGGGACGTTTCGGGAGAACGACGGGGTTTGTTCTTCTTGCGATTTTTGTAATTTATATGATTGTTACGGTACGCAGCGCATTAAAAGAGGCTCGGGTTGACGATAATGCCCAAGATGCGGACAAGCCTTTGACCCGAGAGGTTATCTTGCTCGTTGTCGGTGCGATAATAATAGCCATAGGGGCGAACCTCCTTGTGAACAACGGAACAATCATAGCGCGTGCTATGGGCGTGCCCGAATCGGTAATAGCGCTTACCTTTGTTGCGCTCGGCACCTCCCTTCCGGAACTGGTAACAGCTGTTTCGGCGCTTATCAAGGGACACGGGGCATTGTCGCTCGGAAACATTGTCGGCGCAAATCTGTTTAATCTCGTATTGGTCAGCGGGTTATCGGTTGTCTGCTCGCCGTTTACGATACCGCTGAGCAGTACAATCGGGGGTTACAACACCTCGCTTGTTTTGGATATTCCGGTTATGCTTTTCGTAATGGCGTTTATGACAATTCCCGCACTTGTGCGCGGAAAGCTTAGCCGCACACAGGGAATAGTGCTGCTTGTCGTTTATGCCGCGTTTTGTGCGATACAGTTTTCGATTTAATATTTGAAAATAATGCCGGTTTGATTTTTTAGGCAGGCCGGCATTATTTTTTAGATGGGGAAAACGGGGGTCTTAATTCTCAAAGTCCGAATATATTTATAATAAGACTATAAATAAGCGGTGAGAATATGAAAAAATCAATTAAGATTTCTTTTGTATATATCGGTTTGATAATAGGCGCGGGATTTGCTTCGGGACGTGAGGTTATGGAGTATTTTAATCTCCGTTCAAACACGAGCCTCTGCGGAGTATTGACGGCGGCGGTGATGTTTGCTGCTGCCGCATATATAATTATGTCAAAGGCGGCGGAAAACGGAATATCGGATTTTGATACCTACATTGATTCGGTTGCAGGCAGAGCGGCGGTGTGGGTTAAGAATTTTATGATGATTTATATGTTCTGCGGACTTTTCACAATGTTCTCGGGAAGCTCGGCGCTTGTCTACAGCCTGTCTGTCTTGCCTAAGACGACAGGAGCCGTTCTTATGGCAATAGTGTGCTTTTTGGTTCTCAGTTTTGATATGAGGGGAATCGTGACGGTCAACGTTATCCTTGTGCCGCTTATGGTGCTCGGCATTGTTTATGTGGCGGTTTGTAGCATTATATTCGGTGATGCCGAGGCATTCTCTCCGTATGAATTAGCAAGCGGCGAAATTCTGCTGTCGGCGGTATGCTATGCCGCGTATAACACGGTTACGGCGGGGGCGGTTCTCGTTCCGCTCTCAAACGGAAGCGACAAGAAGGTTCTCGGAAGGGCGGCGATAATCGGCGGCTTTATAATCGGCCTGCTTATACTTCTTGTCTGGCTCGCACAGGGAATGAACTTTGACGCATTATGGAACAGTGAATTGCCTATGCTTGAGCTTGCCGCTCTCTGCGGAAAGACCTGTAAAAGGGTTTACACTGCCGTGCTGTTTATGGCGATATGCACAACGGCTGCGTCATATGGGTTTGGCTTGCTGTCACATTTCTCGGGAAGAATAAAAACAAGGCAGCAGAGAGTGATGTTTGCCGCGGTTATTTGCCTTGCGGCGCTTCCTCCGGCGATGTATGGGTTTTCAAGCCTTGTGGCAAGGCTGTATTCACTCTTTGGATACATAGGAATGATATGGGTTTTGTGGATAGTTATCGACAGACTTCGCTGATTTGATGAATACCTTGCCGTTTTGCGTCCCCTTATGGGTGGAAAAACTAAAAGATGTCACATTTTGTTTGGCGGAAATTATTGTAAATTTTAAAATTTTGTGTTACAATAGAAATAAGATAAAAGCAAGTGAGGGAAACATATGAAAAAATTAATTTCGTGGAATGTAAACGGACTTAGGGCGTGTATGCAAAAGGGATTTAAACAGGTCTTTGACGATTTTGACGCAGACGTGTTCTGCCTTCAGGAAATAAAGCTGAAAGAGGGTCAGGTTGACTTTTCGCCCGAGGGATATTTCTGTTATTGGAACTATGCCGAAAAGGCGGGGTATTCCGGCACGGCAATGTTCACGAAAACAGAGCCGCTTTCGATAGCGTATGGAATCGGCTATGAAAAGCATGACCTTGAGGGCAGGGTTATAACCGCTGAATTTGATGAGTATTATGTTGTGACCTGCTATACGCCGAATTCTCAAAACGAATTGAAGCGTCTTGACTATCGTATGGAGTGGGAGGATGATTTCAGAGGATATTTAAAGGAGCTTGAGAAAAAGAAACCGGTTATTCTCTGCGGTGATTTGAATGTTGCACACAAGGAAATAGATTTGAAAAATCCGAAAACAAACCGAAAGAACGCGGGGTTTACCGATGAAGAACGTGCTAAAATGACCGCCTTGCTCGATGCCGGGTTTATTGATACATACAGGTATTTCAACCCTAACGCAGAGGGCGAGTATTCGTGGTGGTCATATCGCTTTCACGCAAGAGAAAAGAACGCAGGATGGCGCATAGATTATTTTATAGTATCCGCGGCGCTTAAGGACAGGCTTAGGTCGGCCGAAATTCACCGGGAGGTATTCGGTTCAGACCATTGCCCGGTTGAGCTTGATATAGATTAACACACATAAATTTATATATAGATATTGACATATTTCCGAATATGTTGTATTATATAGTTTGTAACAGAATTGTAACAGAATTGTAACATAACACCCTGAAATGATAAGATAAAGCCGTCGGTAAGCATAATCGGCTTACGGGGATATAGATAAGGAGAAAGGTATGTTAGGACAGGATATAGGCATAGATTTAGGAACCTCTTCGATTCTGATATATGTCAAGGACAGAGGAATCATTGCGAATGAACCGTCGGTTGTCGCTATTGATAAAGAGTCGGGTCAGCTTTTGGCTGTCGGCAGAGAGGCACAGCAAATGCTTGGCAGAACACCGGGAAGTATTGTTGCGGTGCGTCCTCTTAAAGAGGGAGTAATTTCAGATTACAGCGTGACAGAGAGGATGCTTAAATATTTTCTTCAGCGTATAACAAAGGGGAGTCTTTTGTCAAGCTTGTTTAAGCCGCGTGTGGTTATATGCGTTCCGAGCGGAGTTACCGAGGTGGAGGAACGCGCGGTAATCGACGCCGCTATGCAGGCGGGGGCGGGCCGCGTTCATCTCATTGAAGAACCCCTTGCCGCTGCTATAGGTGTGGGAATCGATATATCACAGCCGTGCGGAAGTATGGTGGTTGATATGGGCGGCGGAACGACCGATATAGCGGTTATTTCGCTTGGCGGAATTGTTCACAGCGAGTCGATAAAGCTTGCCGGAAGCACATTTGATGAGGCGATAATTAAGTATATCCGCCGCAAGTATAATATTCTGGTCGGTGAACGAACCGCTGAAGAGTTAAAGGTTAAGATTGGATGTGCGTCAAAACGGGACAAGCTTTTGGCTATGGACGTCAGAGGCAGGAGCCTTATTTCGGGTTTGCCTAAAACACTGCAGATTACCTCAGATGAGGTTTATGAGGCGCTCTCCGAGCCTGCGGGAACAATCGTGGATTCGATAAAAAATGTGCTTGAGGATACCCCTCCCGAATTGGTGGGCGATATAAGTGCAAGAGGTATAATATTAACCGGCGGCGGAGCACGGCTTTACGGAATGGGCCGCAGGATTCAAGCGGAAACCGGAATAAAAACCGTTGTTGCCGAATCTCCTAACGAATGTGTTGCGCTCGGAACGGGCAAGGCCCTTGAAAATATGAGCCTTATTAAGAATTATAATGGCTGTAGGGGCTGATGATTTACATACAAAGAAAACACCGCCGCGTATTCTTACACGGCGGTGTTTTGGATTTTACAGAGCTTTTAAAAAGCTTAAAAGGCACTTAGCGACTTTTTCGGCCCCTGCATCATTCGGATGAAGTCCGTCGGGCATATATAGCTCTTTTAATATTTCAACTTCCGGCTGAAGGCCGCTTACGGCATATAAGTCCAAAGTGGGAATAGCATAGTATCTCGTGACCTCTTTGATTATATCAACATATCCTGAAAGGGGAGCCTGATTTCTTATGCCTATCTCGTTTATTACACGATTTTCGTCAAGGCGGTGAAGCGGCGTCATAAAGATGATGGTTGCATATGGATACTTGTTAATCAGCTTTTGACAAAGCGTGTGAAGTGCGCCATAGAACGTATGTACATCGGTGTTCTCGAATGTTCCGAGAGCCACGTCGCCGTGACCGTAATCGTTTGTTCCCCCGAACACCACAACGATATCAGCGTCATCGTCCATCTGATCGGCGCGCATAACAAAGTCTTGATCCCATTGCTCGTTCGTCGGCTTTGTCTGAGGTGCGATTCTTGTGCCGCCTATTCCATAGTTGCGTACCTCTGCGCCGCTAAGCCGTCCGAAAACAGAGACGTAGTTATTTTCGGGGCAGGACGCACCAGTGCCTTCGGTGATGCTGTCGCCTAAAAAATTTATTTTCTTGTCTTTTAATTCCATTTTTATCCCTCCGATTTTGTTAATAAACGCAAGAATTTAAAATTACGGTGGCAGTATAGCACAGTTTTTGTCAAACGTCAAGGGCTTAAATGAATAAATTGTTAGATTTTCGTTTAAACGGCTGAACTTGTGCAGGAAAGGTGTAGGAATTTAATAAAAATGTTGGTTTTATTTTGAAAAAAGTCTTGTGAAAAATAATGCGTTGTGGTATAATAATAAGGTATAGAATTATGCCTTAAAGCAATTGTGACGGCATAATGTTGAGGAGTGTTTTACGTGAGAATTTTATGTGAACAGGAAGTGTTAAACGAAGCGGTTTCGGTGGTGTCGCGTGCGGTTTCAAGCCGAAGCAGTCTTCCCGTCCTTGAGGGCGTATATATAAAGGCGAGTGATGACGGAAAGGTTAAGCTGACCGGAAACGATATGGAAATCGGTATTGAGGCTGTTATCGATGCCGAGGTTATGCAGCCGGGCGAAATTGTTATAAATGCAAAAATGCTCAGCGGAATAATTCGTTCTCTCACAGCGGGAAAGGTAAGCATAGAGACAAATGACAAAAATCAGACCCTGATAAAAAGCGGCAGTGCCAAATTTGAAATAGCAGGTATTTCTTCTGATGAATTTCCGGATTTACCGATTGTTGATCCGGAATATTCAATCAGCATTCCGGTGAATATCCTGAAAGAGATGATCACCAAGACGGGGTTTGCTGTTGCTGTCAGCGAGAACAATCCAATACTGACCGGATGTCTTCTCGAAATCAGAAACACCGGTCTTACTATGGTTGCTCTTGACGGCTTCAGACTGGCAATGTGCAAGACGGCTATGGAAAATGATTTTGAAGAACATTCTATGATTATTCCTGAAAAGTCTCTCAATGAACTCGGAAGGGTTCTCGGCGATACGGATGAAGAGGTCAAGGTTGCCGCCACATCCCGGAATGCCATATTTATGTTCGATAATATCAAGATGGTCACACGCCTTATCGAGGGAAATTATATTAATTATGAGAGCGTAATTCCGAAAGACAGTGCGATTGAATTTGATTGCTCAACCGCTCAGCTTCTCGAATCGATACAGAGGGTGTCTTTGATTATACTGAACGATGTTGTCAAAAGTCCGGTAAGATTCAATATTGAGGACGGAAATATTAATATTTCGTGCACAACATCAGCGGGAAGCGTTGATGATAACATTCCGATAGACTTAACCGATGCGGCTTTGGAAATCGGTTTCTATAACAGATACCTGCTTGAGGCGTTCAGAGTCATCGATTCCGAAATCGTACATATCAAGCTGAACACGGCGACAGGACCTATGGTTATTACTCCCACGGACGGGGATGACTTTTTGTATCTGATATTGCCGTTGAGACTTCATGCGGAATAATGTCTTGTAAGGGGAAGTTTTTGGATGATAGCTTTGCGTTTAGAACTTGAGAATTATCGGAATTACACTCGGCAGGAGCTTGACTTCGGCGAGGGTGTAAACGTAATATACGGTGATAATGCTCAGGGTAAGACAAATATACTTGAGGCGGTTTACTTTTTCGCGATGGGAAAGTCAAACCGTGCCCGCACAGACGCCGAGCTTATTCGGCACGGCGAGGACAAGGCGCGGGTATGCCTTGAGTTTTCTGACCGAAGCAGAACGAATATTGTTGATGTGGAAATCTACCGCGATAAACGAAAGAAGATTCAGATAAACGAGATACCGATAAAGCGCAGCAGCGAGCTTGTGCGCAGGTTTAACGTTGTATACTTCGGACCTGAATATTTAAGCCTTGTGAAAGACGGCCCAGGGGTCAGACGGAAAAATCTTGATATACTGATAAGCCAGATAAAGCCGGGATATATGGCGGCGTTGGGAGAGCTTAAAAAGATAGTTGAGAGCAAGAACGCCCTGCTTCGGATGGAACACCCGAACAAGACTATGCTTGATATAATGGATGACAAGCTTTCGGCTGCGGCGGCTAATATTATTCTTCACCGTGCGCTTTATATAAGCAGGATTGAGAACTTTGCAAGGGAGCTTCAGGCCGATATTTCAAACGGAACAGAAGAGCTTGAAATGAAATACAAGTGCTGTATAGGTGATGTCAGCGGCCTTGATACAGAGGGAATACGCTCGGCCGTCCGCGCGAAGCTTGAAGAGGCACGCCCGCGTGAGATGAGACTTTGCGAATCGACCATAGGTCCGCACCGTGAAGATATAGGCTTTTTTATAAATGGTATGGAGGCGCGGCTTTATTCATCACAGGGACAGCAAAAGACGATTGTTATGGCGAATAAGCTGGCCGAGGTTGAGCTTATTCGTGCTGAGACAAATGAGATGCCGGTGCTTCTGCTTGACGATATAATGAGTGAGCTTGACAGAACGCGCCGCGATTATATTCTCGGTCGTATAAATAATATGCAGATATTGATTACCTGTACGGATACCGAAGGGATGAAAGTCCCTGAGGGTGCGTACAGAATTGAGGTAGAAAACGGACACGCGAGGGCGGTCTGATTAAGGTGGTGTGCGAATGTATTTACATCTCGGAAAGGGAACGGTGGTCAACACCGCGGACATAATAGCTATTATGGATTTAGAGAGTTCATCGCACTCGCCGAGTACGCGTGAGTTTCTCAAAATAGTTGAAGAGGAAGGCTTTGTCAGAAATGTTTCTGAGGAGCTTCCGAAAACGTATATAATATGTGAGATAGACGGTCAGTCGGTGGTGTATGTTACGAATATTTCGTCAAAGGCGCTTGCCGGCAGAGCCGAGAAGTACAGATAAAGAAACAGGAGTTGAGATAAGTGGCAGAAGAACATATTGCAAGTATGATGGGTGATGCGGAATATGATGCGAACCAAATCCAGGTTCTTGAAGGGCTTGAGGCGGTTCGCAAGCGTCCGGGTATGTATATCGGCTCGACCTCTTCGAGAGGCCTTCACCATTTGGTGTATGAGATAGTTGATAACTCTATAGATGAGGCGCTTGCCGGATTTTGTAAGCACATTAAGGTGGTTATCGAAAAGGATAACTCGATTACCGTTACTGATGACGGCCGCGGTATCCCGGTGGGAATCCACCCTAAAATGGGAATTCCGGCAGTTGAGGTTGTATTCACCATTCTGCACGCCGGAGGTAAGTTCGGCGGCGGCGGATATAAGGTGTCGGGCGGCTTGCACGGCGTCGGCGCATCGGTGGTAAACGCTCTTTCGGAATATCTTGAGGTGGAAATCCGAAACGGCGAACACGTATTTTATCAGAAGTACGAACGCGGCAAGAGCTGCGGCCCGCTTAAACAAATCGGGGATACGACCGAGACCGGAACAAAGGTTCATTTCAAGCCGGACGGTGAAATTTTCGAGGATTTGGTTTATGATTTTGATACGCTTTTGCTCAGGCTCCGCGAGCAGGCATTCTTAAATGCCGGCGTTCATATAACTCTTACAGATGACCGTGACGGTCAGCACAATGGAGAAAAACGCACCGAGGATATGGTGTATGAGGGCGGTATTCGTGAATTTGTAAAATACATTAACAGAAATAAAGAGCCGATTCACCCCGATGTAATATATGTCAATGCGGTACGTGAGAATTCCGAAGCGGAGGTTGCGCTTCAGTATAATGACGGCTATAGCGAGAATATAATCAGCTTTGCGAACAACATAAATACAACCGAGGGCGGAACGCACGAGGTCGGCTTTAAGTCGGCACTGACCAAGGTTATAAACGATTATGCCAGAAAGTATAAGTTCCTGAAGGATAACGACGATAACCTGAGAGGCGAGGACGTGCGCGAGGGTCTGTCTTGTGTAATAAGCGTTAAAGTTACCGAGGCACAGTTTGAAGGTCAGACAAAGACCAAGCTCGGCAACAGCGAGATGCGTTCTATAGTTGAAAAAATGGTAAACGAAAAGCTGTCGGAATTCTTTGAGGAAAATCCGGCGGTTGCTAAGATAATCGTAGATAAATCACTCACCGCTTCGCGTGCCCGTGAGGCGGCGAAGAGAGCGAGAGAGAATACAAGGCGTAAGGGCGCGCTCGAAAGCTCATCCCTTCCGGGTAAGCTTGCGGATTGTTCCGACAAGGATAACACCTATACCGAGATATATATCGTCGAGGGAGATTCGGCGGGCGGCTCGGCAAAGCAAGGCCGCGACAGACGGTTTCAGGCTATCCTTCCGCTTTGGGGAAAAATGCTGAATGTTGAAAAGGCGAGGGTTGATAAGGTCTATGGAAACGACAAGCTGACCCCGGTTATTACAGCGCTCGGAGCGGGCTTTGGTGAGGACTTTAATCCCGAAAAGCTTCGCTACGGAAAGATAGTCATTATGGCCGATGCCGATGTCGACGGGGCACATATCAGAACGCTTCTTTTGACGTTTTTCTTTAGATTTATGCGTCCGCTTATCGAGGAAGGCCATGTGTATATTGCACAGCCGCCGCTCTATCGGATAACGAGGGGAAAGGTTCACCGCTATGCGTACAGCGATGCTGAGCTTAAACAGATACTTGCCGATATGGGCGAGGGCAGACAGCCGACCATTCAGAGATATAAGGGTCTCGGTGAGATGGATCCCGAACAGCTGTGGGAAACGACTATGAACCCCGAGACGAGGGTTATGCTTCGCGTGGATTTAGAGGACGCACGTCAGGCGGATGAAACCTTCACCATTTTGATGGGTGATAAGGTTGAACCGCGGCGTAAGTTTATTGAGGATTATTCGTCAACGGTTGTAAATCTTGACATTTAAGAGATTTAATGAATTTAACGGAGGTTTTCGAGGATGATAAGGATAGAAAAGGCCGCTGTTATGAATTTTGAAGGTGCGATTCGCGGTGCGAGGAATCCGCTTAACAGCTGGGACAGAATCGACAGCTGTTATGACAAGGACGGCAACTATGTTCTGGGCGAGAACGATTTGGGTCTTGCCAAAAGGCTGTGCAAGGCGGGAAGCGACCACAGAAAATTCATCAGACAGATATTGGTGTCGGTGGATATAACCGCACCGCTCTATTGGTGGAAGGAGTTTGACACCTATAAGGTGGCGACGGTTGCAAATTCAACGAGCACAATGCACAAGGTGCACAGCAAGCCGTTTGAATTTGAAGATTTCAGCTGTGATCATTTGACCGAGGGCGGGCTAAAGGCTCTTGAGGTTCTTCTTGAATATCTTGAAGACTGCCGCATAAAATTTATTGAAACAAAGGATAAATCATACTGGTATGATATTATACAGCTTCTTCCCGAGAGCTATAACCAAACCAGAACCGTCACGATGAATTATGAGAACCTGCTCAATATGTATTTCGCAAGAAGAAATCATAAGCTTGCGGAGTGGCATACATATTGTGACTGGATTCTGACGCTTCCGTATACGAAAGAACTGTTTTTGCAGTAATTACTATTGACAAAGTTAAAAAAATATATTATTATAAAGGTGTAAAAGCTTAAGTGAGGTGAAGAAGAATGGCATATACAATTAACGATGATTGCATCAGCTGCGGCGCATGTGCAGACGCCTGTCCCGTATCTTGCATCTCTGAGGGTGATGGTAAGTACGTTATCAACGCTGACGAATGTATTGATTGCGGTACCTGTGCAAGCACTTGTCCTGTTGACGCTCCTCAGGCGTAAGAATATGAGTATTTAAAAGGCTGTGTCACATTTTTCTGTGGTACAGCCTTTTATTGTGAATAAGACGTTAGCCGAAATATGCCGAAACTATGCTTTTTCGGGTGGTTCGGAATACCTTCCTTCGGCTATAAAAAGGATTTGATATAAATGAACACAGAATTGTTTAAAGAAGGAATGAACCGGCTTAAAGCTGAAATCAGCGAACGCCAAACGGAACAGTTTATGAAATACTCCAAACTCCTTGTTGAGTGGAATGAAAAGATGAATCTGACAGCGGTAACCGACCCCGACGGAATCGCGGTGAAGCATTTCTTAGACAGCGTCCTGCCGCTTTATGCTATTGACTTTTCAAAATGTAAGACCCTTGCGGATATAGGAACGGGGGCGGGGTTCCCCGGGCTTCCGATGAAGATAATGCGCCCGGAATTTGAGCTGACCCTTGTCGATTCGCTGAACAAGCGCATAAACTTTTTAAACGAAGTGAAAGATGCGCTCGAACTCAAAAATGTGACCTGTATTCACGCCCGAGCCGAGGAACTCGGCAGGGACACCGACTATCGCGAGAAATTTGACGCCGTTGTGTCGAGGGCGGTCGCGAATATGACGGTTCTGTGCGAATATTGTATGCCTTTTGTTGCTGTCGGCGGAATGTTTGTTGCGCTAAAGGCGGAAAATTCAGCCGATGAGCTGGACTCATCAAGGGCAATGATAAAAACCTTAGGCGGAGAGGTTGAGAATAAGCTGTCGGTACCTCTTCCTATGAGCGATATAACGAGAGAACTTATAGTGATAAGAAAGGTATCCGAAACACCGAAAAGGTTTCCGCGGCGTGCGGATAAAATTAAAAAAAGCGCCTCGGGCAAGGCTTAAAAAAGCAACACCCGCGGCGCAAAGCTTATGCTTTAAAAGGACAGTAAGCGTATTCTTTAAAATAATACAAAGATTACGCTTCAAAGTCGAACTTATCTGCGTTTCGGTCTCTGAATATTTCATAAACCGCAGATAAAATGTCGTTGTCGAAAATCTGAGACAGAACGGCTTCGCCGTTTCCGTCATCTTCTGTTCTGAATATGACGATTTCGGTTACTTCCTCTTCGCTGTCATCGTAGGGAATACAGATGACATATTCGTTGTCCTTATACAAAACCGTATCAAGGTGTTCAAAAACGGTCTTGTTTCCGTCCTCATCATAGAGGTCTATTAAATATTCGTTTTCAGGTAATTCAGCCATAAAAATCTCCTCGTTTCATATTATTACGTTATTTTATTAATCTATGTTTTCAAGCTTTAATGTTTCGCCCGACTTGATTGAAAATGTTTTTTTATCTATTTCGAACCAAACGGTTTTTAATGTCGGATTATACACTCTTGTGCCGTCGGCGCTGAATATCAGGGAATTATACGCCGTTACATAATCGTATATCTCTATATTTGTTGCATACCATATATCGTTGTGCCCGCCGAGCCTCGAACAGATTTCGTCAAGTCTGTCCCAGCTATTGTTCCGGTCAAATTCAAAGCTGTGTCCCCATACATAAAACAGTCTCGGATAATGGTCTGCGCAATATGCTGAGTTGACATCAAGCTTTAAAAATTTTTCTATATAATCAAAAATTTCAGGGTTGTCATGATGCGCGGTCGGCATCCACGCCAGCCAGTCGTTCGGAAGCATAAAAGCGTCATTATCTCCGCCCAATGTCCTTGAATAGACTATATCCAAATCGGTCAGGTACTGCCTTATCGTTTCGTATTTCATACCGTTATACATTACAGTTATTCCGCTGTCAGGATACGCCATACCCCTTATGATTCGACCGAACATTTCTTCAAGCTCAAGTCTGCACTGTAAAAATTCACGGATTCCGTCAATCGGGCGAAGCTTACCCGGCGCCTTGTGATATGCGCCGTGAACGGCAACCTCGTGTCCGCCGCCCAAAATATATTTGTTGACATCATCTTTTGTCAGATGATAACCATCGCTCTCTTCGTGAATACATTGGCTGTTTAAGTTAAATGTTGCCTTTATGTTATACTTGTCGAAGGTCTGAACAAGCTTTAAGTCAAACCTCGGGCCGTCATCATAACTAAAGGTAACAGCTTTTGTTTTTCCCTCGGGAAAACGCAGAAATCTATAATGCATAGTGAAAATCTCCATTCTTTATTTAAGGCTGTCTAAATATCCCTGAAGGATATAAGCCGCCGAGATACTGTCGACGCTTTCTTTTCGTTTTTTTCCGCGGACATTAGTCTCGTTCATCAGATTATGCGCCGAAACAGTAGTGAGTCGTTCGTCCCACAAAATAATCGGAATATCGGTGAATTTCTTTATGGCTTCAACCAAACGCCGAGTCTTTTCGGCACGGGGACCGATGGTTCCGTTCATATTTTTAGGGTAGCCAAGAACAATTTTTTCCGCGCCGAGCTCTCCGGCAAGAGCCGCAGTGTGCTCTGCGACATTTTTGATGTTTCCGCTTTTGAATGCGGGAATGACGCTTGCGCCGAAGCCAAGCGCGTCTGATATTGCATAGCCTGTTCGGCTGTCTCCGAAATCAACGCCGAGTATCTTCATATTTTATCCTCACATTATTTATTTTTAATTTTGTCCCAGTATTCCTTTGCGTTTTGCTCTGCCTTGTTGCGGCCGTACTCATAATACCTCTTGTCCTTAATTTTATCGGGAAGGTACTGCTGAACCACATAATGATTGGGAAAGTCGTGCGGATACAGATAATTCTGGCCCTTAGGAAGCTCGCCCTCTCCGTCATAGTGGACGTTTTGGAGCTGACGCGGAATGTTTCCCGTGTCTATATGCTCGAGGTCATACAAGGCCGAGTCCAGCGCAAGGTAAGCCGAATTTGATTTCGGCGCGGTGGCGAGAAGAACGGTTGCCTCGGCGAGAGGAATCCGCGCTTCCGGAAAGCCAAGCATCAGTGCGCTGTCAACGCACGATTTTACTATGGTTATAGCTGACGGATAAGCAAGCCCAATATCCTCGCACGCAATCACCAAAAGCCTTCGGCAAATGGACTGAATATCGTCTGCGGCAACAAGCCGCGCGAGATAGTGAACCGCCGCATCGGGGTCGCTTCCGCGGATAGACTTTTGGAAGGCGCTTAAAATATCATAGTGGCTGTCGCCCATCTTATCATATTTTATAATCTTCTTCTGGGTGCATTGTTCAACGGTTTCAGACGTAAGATGAAGCTTTCCGTCATCGCCCGGCGGCGTATAGCTAACGGCAAGTTCAAGCGAGTTCAGGGCGCGTCTCACATCTCCGCCCGACCTCTCGGCAAGCAGATTCAGAAAATCGCCGTCGGAATCAATCGAATCCTCACCCATTTCGCTTTTTAGAATTTTAAGAGCGCGGCTCAGAACCTGTTCTATATCCTCGGGCTTAAGAGGACGGAATTCAAAGACTGTACTTCGGCTTAAAATTGCGTTATATACATAAAAATACGGGTTTTCGGTTGTGCTTGCGATAAGCGTGATTTTTCCGTTTTCGGTGTATTCCAGAAGCGACTGCTGTTGTTTTTTGTTAAAATTCTGAATCTCGTCAAGATAGAGGAGAACTCCGTCCTGACCGAGAAGACCTTCGCTTTCCTTGACGATAGCCTTTATATCCGATACTGACGCGTTCGTTGCGTTAAGTTTATATAGCGGCCGGTTTGAAATCTTAGCCGCAATGTTAGCAACGGTCGTCTTTCCCGTTCCCGACGGGCCATAGAAAATCATACTCGGAATGTTTCCGCTTTCGATAATGTTTCTGAGAATCCGTCCCTTGCCGAGTATGTGCTTTTGACCCGCTACATCATCAAGACAGGTAGGACGGATTCTGTCCGCAAGCGGCTTATTCATAAAGCGGGTGTTTCCTGCAAAGAGCGTGAACCCTTTCGGTAACCTCGTCGCGGGTACCCTCAAAGTCTTTTATTACCATAGAGATAAGCTCGGCTACCTCTTTCATATCCTCTTCGATAAAGCCGCGCGTTGTAACAGCCGGCGTACCGAGCCTGATTCCGCTTGTCACAAACGGACTTTGCGGGTCGTTGGGGATGGTATTCTTGTTACAGGTGATGCCCACTTCGTCAAGGTTGTGTTCAACTTCCTTACCGGTCTTTCCCTGTTTAATCAGGTCGACAAGCATAAGGTGATTGTCGGTGCCGCCCGATACTATGTCTATTCCCCTTGACATAAGTTCGCTTGCAAGAGTAGCCGCATTCTTTTTAATCTGTGCCTGATACGTCTTAAACTCGGGCGACAGAGCCTCTTTAAGGCATACGGCCTTTGCAGCGATAACGTGCATAAGCGGGCCGCCCTGACAGCCGGGGAAGACAGCCTTATTAATATCCTTTGCGTACTTTTCCTTGCAGAGGATAAGACCGCCTCTCGGGCCTCTTAAGGTCTTGTGAGTTGTGGTTGTAACAAAATCGGCATAAGGAACGGGACTTTGGTGAAGCCCTGCTGCAACAAGACCCGCGATGTGCGCCATATCAACCATAAGATAAGCGCCCACTTCATCGGCAATTTCCCGGAATTTAGCGAAGTCGATTTCCCTTGCGTACGCGCTTGCACCGGCAAGAATCATCTTAGGCTTGTTCTCAACCGCCAGCTTATATAGAGCGTCATAATCTATTCTCTGCGTAACGCTGTCGACACCGTAGGGGACAACATTAAAATACTTACCGGAAATATTGACGGGCGAACCGTGGCTGAGGTGGCCGCCGTGCGCAAGGTTCATACCAAGGTAGGTATCGCCGGGCTTCATAGCCGCAAAGAATACGGCGAGGTTCGCCTGTGCGCCTGAGTGCGGCTGAACGTTTGCAAACTCTGCGCCGAAGAGCTTCTTTGCACGTTCTCTTGCTAAATCCTCTACTATATCAACGTATTCACAGCCGCCGTAATAACGCTTTCCGGGATAGCCCTCGGCATACTTGTTGGTCAGCGGCGAACCCATTGCCTCCATAACGGCGGGGCTTACGAAGTTTTCAGAAGCAATAAGCTCTATCTTTTCGCGCTGCCTGCCGAGTTCTTTAAATATTGCGTCAGCAACTTCAGGGTCAGTCTTTTTTACGTTCTCAAATTCAAACATTGTATTCAATCCTTTCGGGCGCACGGGGCGCATTTTACAAATTTATAATATAGAATAATCTTGCAAATTACTCTAATTTATATTATAATATTATAAAGAAGATTTTGCAAGAGAAAAATACAATCTTTTGAAATAAAATGCGAGGTGTTAGATATGAGAGAGAGCCTTAAAGCAAGGCGGTGCCGTGCCGCCGAGATATACAAAATTTTTGGCGAGGTTTATAAAGACGCGGACTGTACACTTGAATATAAAAGTGCGCTTCAGCTTCTTATCGCGACACAGCTGGCGGCTCAGTGCACCGACGCGAGGGTCAATATGGTTACGCCTGCGCTTTTTGCCAAGTATCCCGATGTTTATGCTTTCGCAAACGCCGATGAGCTTGAACTTCGCGAGGATATACGTTCGACCGGATTTTTCAGAAATAAGGCGAGGAACATAATCGCCTGCTGCCGGATGCTGATTGACGATTTCGGCGGCGAGGTTCCGAACTCAATGGAGGAGCTTTTGAAGCTTCCCGGGGTGGGAAGAAAAACGGCAAACCTTGTCCTCGGCGATTTTTTCGGCATACCCGGTGTGGTTGTCGATACCCATGCAACAAGGCTTTCGAACAGGATGGGCTTCACCAAAGAAAGCGACCCGTACAAGATAGAGCTTGACCTTCAGAAATTGCTTCCGCCCGAGGATTGGGCGCAGTTCTGTCACTGTCTTGTTTATCACGGAAGGGCTTTCTGTACGGCACGGGCGCCGAAGTGCGATATATGTCCTGTTGAACAGCTGTGTCCCAAAGTGGGGGTTTAAATATTATGAGTCTTTATTACTCACAAAAAACCGACAAAAATTTTGTCTATATTCAATCAAAATTTTAAAAATTGAGGTTATTACCGAAAAAACTATTGTAATTTTGCTTGAAAAATGGTACAATAATAGTTATGGTGTAATATTATTATGCCGTAGGTGCGGCATAAGTACAAATTTGTGGAAATAAACTAACCGGGAGATTATACGTTATGTTAAAGAAAAAATGGCTTCTGAAAGAATTTGATAAGTCGCGTGTTCTTGAAATTTCAAGAACGTTCGGAATTTCTCCGCTGACTTCTATAGTTCTTTATAACCGCGGCGTCAGAGAGAACGAACAGATTAAGAATTTTCTCTCTAAGGATTTGGGGACTATGTATGACCCGTTTCTTATGCGCGATATGGATAAGGCGGTTAAACGCATAAATGCCGCGAAGGAAGCAGGCGAAAAGATTACAATATACGGAGATTATGACGTTGACGGTATAACCGCCATCGCTATACTATATAAATATTTAGCCGGACTTGGTATAGACGTTGACTATTATGTTCCAGACAGGATGCAAGAGGGTTATGGGGTGAACCGCGATGCTCTTGACAAGATAAAGACGCGCGGAAGTTCGCTCATCATAACGGTTGACACGGGCATCACCGCTGTTGAAGAATGTGAATATGCAACGGAAATCGGATTGGATGTCATTGTTACCGACCATCATGAGTGCAAGGAGAGAATCCCCGATGTGTATGCGGCGATTGACCCCAAGCGTAAGGATTGTAAGTATCCGTTTAAGAGCCTTGCCGGTGTCGGAGTTGTATTCAAGCTGATTCAGGCTCTGGATAAAAACAGCTCGCTTTTTGAACTGATGGAGGATTATGCCGACCTTATGTGCCTCGGTACCGTTGCGGATATTTCGCCGCTTGTTGACGAAAACCGCGTCATTGTGACAGAGGGGTTAAAGCGTTTTAAACGCACCAAAAACGTCGGCTTAAAGGCGCTTATTGATGTTTCTACAAACGGGAAGGCAATAACCACCTCGACAATCGGATATATAATTGCGCCCCGAATCAACGCAAGCGGCCGGCTCGGCTGTGCTTCGAGAAGTGTCGAGCTCTTTTTGACCGATGATGAAGAAAATGCGCTGAAGCTTGCAAATTCGCTCTGCGAGGAAAATTCCCTGCGTCAGCAGACCGAACAGAAGATGTTTAAAGAGGCACTTGAATATATAGAAGAACATCCCGAGGTCAAGGAGGATAAAATTATTGTTATTCCTCACGAGAATTGGCATCACGGAATTGTGGGAATAGTTTCGTCTAAGATAACCGAGAAGTTTTATAAGCCGTCGATACTCCTTGCGATAGACGGAGATGAAGCTAAAGGCTCGGGCAGAAGCGTTTCGGGATTTAACCTTTTCGGTGCGCTCGAGAGCTGTTCGGACCTGCTTGAAAAATTCGGCGGGCATGAGCTTGCGGCGGGGCTTACCATTAAGTCATCAAATATAGAGGAATTCAGAAAGAAAATTAACGAGTATTCAAAGGATAAAATAAGTGAATCTATGCTTGTGCCTACGGTTATGCTTGACGCGGCGATAAAGGTTCCCTACATAACCATTGATACCGTTCACGATATTAATCGTCTTCAGCCGTTCGGTGTGGACAATCCCACCCCTGCGTTCGCTGTGCGGAATATCAAGATACACAAAATCAGTGTTATGAGCGAGGGAAAGCATCTCAGAATGACGCTTCTCAAGGAAGGGAAGTACCTTGACGCGGTTGGCTTCGGTATGGGCGAGTACTATCACCATCTCGAAGAGGGCGACTTTATTGACGTTGCGTTCGCTCTTGACATCAATGACTATAAGGGCTTTCAGAATGTTCAGCTCATACTCAAGGACATCAAGAAAGTTGAAGAAGAATAAGTCCGGCGAGGTTACCGGCTTTCCTATAACAAGAAAACCTTTTAAAGCCGGCAATCAAGCCGGCTTTAATTGACAATTTTTAAGGGGGTTGCACTATGGAGGCAAAACAGGAATACAATCTCGACACCCTGCTTGCTAAAATCCGCAGGTATCACAAGGCTGATGACCTTCAAATTGTTGAAAAGGCGTATAACTATGCCGCGGAAAAGCACAAAAATCAGGTGCGAAAGTCGGGTGAGCCGTACTTTACGCATCCGATTCATGTCGCTCATATTATTGCGGATTTAGAGCTTGACCCACAGTCTGTCTGTGCCGCGCTTTTACACGATGTCGTCGAGGATACCGACGCGACGTATGAAGATATAGTAAGGGAATTCGGCGAGACAATCGCTATGCTGGTTGACGGCGTTACCAAGCTCGGAAAGATTCCGACCCATTCAAAGGAAGAACAGCAGATTGAAAACCTGCGTAAGATGTTCTTTGCGATGGCAAAGGATATTCGGGTTATTGTCATAAAGCTTGCCGATAGGCTTCATAATATGCAGACGCTTAAATATATGCCCGAGGAAAAGCAGAGAACTATAGCCAGAGAAACACTTGAGGTCTATGCACCTCTCGCTCACCGTCTCGGTATGTCAAAGATTAAGTGGGAACTTGAGGACACGGCGCTCAGATATATTGACCCTGTTGCGTATTACGAAATAGTGGATAAAATCGCACAGAAGCGAAGCGAACGCGAGGAATTTATCAAGAAGATAATCGATATACTTAAAAAACGGCTTTCCGAAACATTGGGGATTGAACCGCACATAGAGGGCAGGGCGAAGCATTTTTACAGCATATACAGAAAAATGTATATGCAGAATAAGACCATAGATGAATTATATGACCTGTTTGCGGTCAGAGTAATAGTAGATACGGTTGCTGAATGTTATGCCGTTTTAGGAACGGTTCACGAGCTTTTTAAGCCGATTCCGGGAAGATTTAAGGATTATATAGCTATGCCTAAGCCAAATATGTATCAGTCGCTTCATTCGACACTTATGGGGCCGGGCGGAACACCGTTTGAAATTCAGATCAGGACGTGGGAGATGCACCACACGGCGGAAAACGGTATTGCCGCTCACTGGAAGTATAAAGAGGGCATAAGCGGAACAACCGATATGGACGAGAAGCTTGAATGGATAAAACAGCTTCTTGAAATCCAGAAGGAGACCAACGGCGAGGACTTTATGCAGGCGCTGAAAATAGATATGTTCAGCGACGAGGTGTTCGTTTTCACGCCGAAGGGCGATGTAATAAGCCTTCCGATTAACGCAACGCCGATTGACTTTGCATACGCGATACACAGCGCGGTCGGAAACCGTATGGTCGGAGCAAAGGTGAACGGAAAGATTGTTACCCTTGATTATACCCTGAAAAACGGTGATATAGTGGATATTATCACGTCAAAGACGTCATCGGGGCCGAACCTTGACTGGATAAAAATATGCAAGACCTCTCAGGCGAAGAACAAGATAAACCAGTGGTTTAAGAGGGTAAACCGCGAAGAAAATATAGCAAAGGGTCACGAGATACTTGAACACGAGCTGAAGAAAAGCTCTATACCTGCATCGTTTATCGATGATAAAGAGATGATTCAGAGCCTTGCACGTAAGTACGGCTTTAATAACTATGATGACCTTATGTCGGCGATAGGCTACGGAAGTACAAACGCATCACGTTTCGTGACAAGGTTTAAAACCGAGTGCAAGAAGAAGATTGCAAAGGACGAAAACCTGACCCCGGCAGAGCTTATTCCGATTGTTGCCAGAACGTCTGATAAGACAAATAACAGCGGCGTTGTGGTTGAAGGAATCGACAACTGTCTTATTCGTTTTTCGCATTGCTGTAATCCTGTTCCCGGCGATAATATCGTTGGCTATGTCACCCGCGGAAGAGGTGTGGCAATCCATCGCGCCGACTGTATTAATATGATTCACGCCCTGCATAACGAGGAAGAAAGCACCCGTTTTATTCCCGTGCATTGGGCAAATGATACGGGTGCGAGCTTCCTGTCGACGCTTACCGTTACGGCGGGCAACAGAGCGAACCTCTTGCTCGACATTATGGCGGCGCTTTCTGAGTTTAAGCTTGTTGCCACTAACGTAAACGCCAGAACGGGGAAGAATAACCTTGCTATAATAGAAGTTACGGTTGAAATTTCTGATACGCAACAGCTTGATAAGGTTATAAAAAGACTTAAAAAGATAGATGACGTGCTTTCAATAGTACGCCGCAGACAGTAAAGGGGGATAGCATATGATGACACTGTATATGATTGTGCTTGGACAGCTTTCTAATAATTGTTACATTTGGGCGGACGAGAAAACAAAGGACGCAATGGTAGTTGACGCACCCGATAAGGCGGATGAGATTATTGCTTTCGCCGGAGACAAGGGGCTTAAAATAACGGATATAGTTTTAACACATGGTCATTTTGACCATATCCTTGCGCTTAAGGAACTTAAAGAAAAAACCGGGGCGACGCTCTCTGTATTTGAAAAGACCGCTGATTTTATGCGCGACCCGGTGCGTAATCTTGCACAGTATATGAATATAGAAATTCCGCCGACAAAGCCGGATAAGCTTTTGAAGGACGGAGATGAAATCGATTTCCGAGGAAACAAAATTAAGGTTCTGCACACGCCCGGACATACCGAGGATAGTATATGCCTGTTAAGCGGAAAGACATTGCTTAGCGGTGATACGCTGTTTCGTTTAAGTGTGGGACGCTGGGATCACCCTACCGGAAATATGATAGAAGAGATAAACTCGATTAATGACAAGCTTATGCCGCTTCCCGATGATACAGAGGTTTACCCGGGACACGGCCCTTCGACCACAATCGGAGAAGAACGAAAGGGGAACCCGTATATAAAATGACTGAGAATACCAAATCGCCATGGGGCGTTCTGACGGGTATCCGCCCTTCAAAAATAGCAACTAAGCTTTTGCTTGGCGGAATGAGCGCCGATGATACCATTCGATATTTTATGCGTGAATACGGTGCTGATGAGAAGAAGGCGAGACTTGCGACTGAGGTCGCACAAGTGGAGCTTCCCATCCGCAAAAATATGTCAGAAAGCGGCGTAAGCATATATATAGGAATCCCGTTCTGTCCGACGCGGTGTCTGTATTGTTCGTTTGTCACCTGCGGAACGAAACAGGCGGCTCGGCTCACCGATAAGTATGTTGAGGCGTTAAAGCGCGAAATTTCTTATGTTTCAGACATAGTTTCGGAAAACGGAAACACGGTTGAAACGGTTTATATCGGCGGAGGAACGCCGACAACGCTTTCGGCGCCCTTGCTTGACGATATGCTGTCGCATTTAAGAGACAGCTTTGATTTAAGCTGCTGCAAGGAATTTACGGTTGAGGCCGGCAGACCGGATACGATTGCCCGCGAAAAGCTGATGACGCTTAAGCGCCGCGGTGTTGACCGAATCAGCATAAATCCACAGAGTATGAATCTTGACACGCTTCATTTGATAGGAAGGGCGCATACGCCCGAAGAAATAGAACAGGCGTTTTACCTTGCCCGCGACTGTGGCTTTGACAATATAAATATGGATGTTATCGCCGGGCTTCCGGGGGAAGACCTTGATATGTTTAAATATACGCTTGAAAGGGTAGAAAAAATGTCGCCCGAGGATACAACGGTTCACGTTATGAGCATAAAGCGTTCGTCAAGGCTTCACGAATACTTAAAGGATTATCAGCTGACCGACGGAGATACGGTGGCGAAGATGGTTGACTTTGCCTATGACTTTCTCCGCGGCCGCGGAAAGCATCCGTATTATATGTATAGGCAGAAAAATCAGCTCGGTAACCTTGAAAATGTTGCATATACAAAGCCGGGGTTTGAAAGTCTGTATAATGTTTATATAATGGAAGAAATACAGACAATAATCTCGCTTGGCTGTGGCGGAGTGACAAAGACGGTTGACCGAACCTGTGACAGGATAGAAAGAATTTTTAATGTCAAAGAGCCGAAAGACTATATCGATAGACTTGACGAGATGCTGAGCCGAAAGGACGCACTCAGAAACAACGCCTGAATTAAAAGAAATCGGGCGTTGTTTTAAGGTCTATATTGTATTTTTCTTTAAAATATCTCGCGTTACAGCGTTTGTGCCCGATTACCTCTGATTCCTTCTGCCGCGGAACGTTTAGCGTATAGACACAATCGTGTATATTGTGTTCTATTATATCACGCTCAATTTTATCTCTCTGACGTCTGCAAAGAACGAGTTCACGGAATGCCGGATGATAAGGCCCGGCAACAATACTGCCTGAGGTGAGACTTTCGTCAGAGTGCAGACCGACTCGGATTATCTCAATGTTTTGTTCCTCAAACACACGCATAATTTTATCGGTTACCGATATTGCGGTGTTCAGGTCATAAGGAACATATTTGCCGCTTTTATAATATTCTTCAAGCTTTGTTCCCGAAAGCGTAAGCGTGGGATAGATTCTGACGCATTTGGGCGAAAGTGCGGCGGTGTCATACGCGGTTTTTAAGTCGATTTCGGGACTTGAACCGTACATCCCTATCATCATCTGAAGTCCCAAATCTATATCATATGCCTTTATAAGTCCGGCCGCGGCAACGGTGCCGGAAAAGCGGTGCCCCCGGTTGTTTTTTATAAGGACATTGTCGTTTGATGATTGCAGGCCCAGCTCAATTGTGCGTACATTGTACTTCTTGGCTAAGCTCAGAACATCGTCATTTATATAGTCGGGTCTGGTTGACATCCGAATGCCGTCGGTTTGCTCTCGATATTTATAGGCTGTTTTTAAAAATTCCTCTTGAAGCTCAAGCGAAAGTCCGGTAAAGCTTCCGCCGAAAAATGCAATTTCGACATAGCGGTTGTCTTTCGGAAGAAAGCTTAAATATTTTTCTATTATATGTGCCGCGTCCGAGGGTGTAACCTCGGTCTGAACCCCGGTAATCTTTTTTTGGTTACAAAATACACAGTCATTCGGACAGCCGTTATGGGGAATAAAAACGGGAACGTTATACTTCTTCATTTTATATACCTTTCCGCCGCCATCCTTGCCGCCGCCTGTTCGGCGGATTTAAGGTTTTTGCCTGTGCCTGTGCCTATTATCTTTCCGCGGTACAGCGCGTTGACCTTAAAAACGGGCATATGGTCGGGACCCTTTCTCTCGACTAAGGAATAATTCACAACATCCGTGCCCTTGTCACGTTTCTGAAAGAAATTTTGTATTTCGGACTTATAGTTATAACGATGAGTGATTCTCGCGTCCTCAATGGTGCTTTTCAGATTGTTCATTATCCATTCCCGCGCAGGCTCGATTCCGCCGTCAAGATATATTGCACCCAAAACAGCCTCATATGTATCACAAAGGATAGAAGGCTTTGCTGCGCCTACGCCGCTTTCGGATTTTCCGAATTTAACGGCGCTTCCCAAATCCATTTTTTTGGCGGCTTCGGCAAGTGACCTTTCGCATACCGCTTCAGCACGAACCTCGGTCAGTCTGCCCTCCGCAAGGTCGGTGAACTTGTTATAGATATACTCGGCGACAACAAACGATAATATACTGTCGCCTAAAAATTCAAGCCGTTGGTTGCTCTCGATATTCTTTTCGTTCGCGAGCGAAATATGAGTCAGAGCAACATCAAGTAATTTCCTGTTTTTAAATTCATAACCGATATTCATAGTGATTCTCCTTATAATATAAAGTAAAATCACCCGGAAAAATGCACCTTGAGCGATGCAGCTTTCCGGGTGATCTTATAAGCGGCGAACCGTGCCGCCGCCGATAAAATTAAATTCTGTCGTTTATATATGCAACAGCGTCATTGACGGTAACAATGTTCTCTGCATCCTCATCGGAAATTTCGTCAAGGTCAAATTCTTCCTCAATAGCCATCATAAGCTGCATAAGATCCAGCGAATCCGCTTCTAAGTCATCAACAAAAGAGGCATCGGGAGTAACCATATCCGCCGATACACCAAGCTCTTCTACGGTAAGCTCCTTAACTCTTTCAAAAATATCATCCATCGTATCCACCTCCTAAAGCTAAGTATTTGTGTCTGATTCAAGCCGCCTGAGGCAGCGGCCGAAATACGGCCGAACAATACCCCGGCATATGCAAAAATCGAAATTATATGCTGCACACACACTATATCACAGATATTTCCTTTAGTCAATATCTATATATGTAATATTTCAATTTTTTTATCAAAAAAATTGACGAAAATCACAAAAATTAATTATCAGCCGCGTTATCGGTATTAAATTGTGAAATTCCGCTTGTGATATTCTCGACAAGGTTACATTCAACAAGCTTCTTTGTCTGTCTGAGCGCGCTGAAAAAGGCTTTTGCGTCAGAGCTTCCGTGAGCCTTTATGACCGGCTTTCTCACGCCGAGAACGGGCGCTCCGCCGTGTTCTTTATAATCCATACTCTTTTTCATATCGGATATTCCGTCTTTGACGGCAAGAGCGGCAAGCTTAGACCTTGTGTTTTTATAAAAAATGTTTTTAAGCATCTTGCCGAATGCTGATGCCATACCCTCCATAAATTTAAGCAGGACGTTTCCGGTGAAGCCATCGCATACAACAACATCCGCACCGCCGAGAGGAATCTCGCGTGCTTCGACATAACCGATATAGTTAATCGGTGCATCTTTAAGAAGCTTGTGCGCCGCGCGGATTGTGTCGGTCCCCTTGTCCTCTTCCGTTCCGATGTTGACAAGACCTACACGGGGATTTGGCATATCCATAAACCTCTGCATATAAACAGAACCCATAAGAGCGAATTGCTTTAAAAATTCGGGGGTACATTCTGCGTTTGCACCCGAGTCAATCAGAAGATAGAAGCCCTCGCTGCTCGGAAGAACCGGAGCAAGAGCCGCGCGGCGGATTCCGGGAATCCGTTTAACTATGAGCGTTGCGCCCGAGATAAGCGCACCCGTGTTTCCTGCACTGACAAACGCATCGCCCTCGCCCTTTGCGGCGAGGTTAAGGCCGATGTGCATAGAGGATTTTTTCTTGTGTCTGATAGCGGTGATAGGGTCATCTTCGCCGCTGATTACTTCATCGGCGTTGACTATTGATATTTTATCTCTGTGATAGCCGTTCTTTTTAAGCTCGGCTTCAATAAGATCTTGCTTGCCGACCAGGACAAGCTCTATATCAAGCTTTTCCACACCCTCGATACATCCGCGGACGATTTCGGAGGGGGCATTGTCGCCGCCCATCGCATCTACTATTATTTTCATTTATCATCAAGTCCTTTCCGTTTATTTAAAGGTTAAAAGGCTTCTGTTTTTCCACATATAATCCCAGCCGGAATAAACAGTCAGCAGAACCGCCGCTGTTACCATAATAAGTGTTATAATGTCAAAAGCCCCGCTGAGCTGAGGAAGGTGTATTTCTGCCGCTGAAAAGACCATAACCGAAATAACTAAAATGAACTGAGAAACGGTCTTTGCCTTGCCCCAGGGGCTTGCGGCAATAACCTTGTTCTCGCCCATTGCAAGGGTACGGATTCCGGTGACGAGAAGCTCGCGCGCGAGGATTACCATTACCACTCCCGCGTTGATATAATGTATATCCTTCTGTATAAAGCATATGAGAGCCGACATAATCAAAATCTTGTCGGCAAGCGGGTCCATCAGCTTCCCGAATGTAGTTATCTGATTGTATTTGCGTGCCAGCTTTCCGTCGAGGCGGTCGGTTATCGTTGCTGACGCAAAGATAATCAGCGCCGCATACAGCGACCATTCCTTGTCAATCAAATAAAATATCATAAATACGGGTATAAGAATAACGCGCAGAACAGTCAGCTTGTTCGGTGTATTCATAGCTTAATCACAGCCTTTCGGGTTATTATTCTTTGATTTTTATTCACACGCGTCACATTCGGCGCCGAAGAGATCATACTCCATCGCCTGTTCGACTTTGACGTTTACAAATTCGCCGGGATTGAGTTTGCGGTCGGATTTAAAGAAAACCTTTCCGTCTATTTCTTCCGAATCAGCGTAGGTTCTTCCGTAATAGCTCTTTATAATCTCATCTCTGTCCTCAACAAGGACGCGTACGACAGAACCGATTTTTTCGGTGTTCTGTTCCTCGGCTATCTCTGACTGAATCATCATAATCAAGTCGCGGCGGCGTTCCTTTTCTTCCTCATCGATTTGGTTGTCAAAGCTGTATGCCGGCGTATCCTCCTCGCGGGAATACGCGAAAACGCCGAGCCTTTCAAAGCGAATCTTTCGTACAAAGTCACAGAGGTCCTCAAAATCTTCTTCTGTTTCACCGGGAAAGCCGACAATCAGCGAGGTTCTGATAACCGCATCGGGAATCTCGCGGCGAATCTTTTCGATAAGTCCGACAATCTGAGCCTTATTTGTATGCCTTCCCATTTTTTTAAGGATTTTATCGCTTGAGTGCTGAATCGGAATATCAAAATAGCTGCATAGCTTTGGTTCGGTTTTAAATACCTCTATCAGCTCATCAGACACAAGCTCGGGATAGCAATAGTGAACCCTTATCCAATCCACACCGTTAATGGCACAAAGCTTTTTTAACAGCTCGGGAAGGCGATACTCGCCATAGATGTCCTTTCCGTAAGCGGTGGTGTCCTGAGCAATAACAACAAGCTCGCGGACTCCGTCACCGGCGAGCCTTTCGGCTTCGGAAACAATATCCTCAAGCCTGCGGCTTTTATACCTTCCGCGAATTGACGGAATGACACAATAGGTGCAGTGGTTGTCACAGCCTTCCGCAATTTTAAGATAAGCGGTATACGACGGCGTGGTGCGTATTCTCGGAAGGTTCTGTTCATCCGGACAACCCGCCCCGCACCATAAAAGGTCGGTTTTGTCATTGTCAAGCTCTTTGATGACATCCGCAATTTTATCATATTCGTTTGTGCCGACAACTGCATCGACCTCGGGCATCTCGGAAAGTATCTGCTCTTTGTATCTCTGAGCCATACAGCCGGTGACGATTAACGCCTTACAGTTCCCGCCGTTTTTGTATTGAGACAGCTCTAATATACACTCGATAGACTCGTTCTTGGCAGAGTCTATAAATGTACAGGTGTTTACGATTATAACATCTGCGTCCTCTTCGTTTTCAACTATTTCAAAGCCGTGCTCTGCCAAAATTCCGAGCATATGCTCGGCGTCCACCAAATTTTTTGAACATCCCAGTGATGCCAATGAAACCTTTTTTAACAATTTACATCTTCCATTCTATTTAAATCAGTTTATTAAGGCAGGGCAGAGAATATGCCCCGCCGCTAAAATTCGTTTTCAAAATCAAAGTCATATTTATCAAGACATTTCCGTATTTCGGAATACGAATATCCGCGCCGGGCAAGCCTCGCCTTAAGTTTTTCAAGTTCACGGCGCGAGGTTATTCCCTCATTCAGGCGGCGGCTTTCAACATATTCGCACAGGGCGGAATATGTGTCACATTCGTCGGCTTCGGCACAGACCTTTTCGACTATGCTTTTTGCGACGCCCTTTCTGAAAAGCTCTTGCTTTATGCGATACATTCCCTTTCCGCCGAGCCTGACGGATTCCTCAACATACGCTTTTGCATACGCCGTATCGTCAAGGGCGCCCGCGGCGGCAAATTCGCACACTACCCGTTCGGCTGTTTCACGGTCTATTTTTTTTCTTAAAAGCCTGTCCTCAATTTCGTGACAGGTATACATCCGCGAGCCGATAAGGTTTGCGGCAATGCGCTTTGCTTTATCATATAAATATGTATTTTGTGATTCTTCACACATACTTGTATCCCCGCTTTATTTTTTGGATTTGGGCGGTTTAGCAACCGGCGTAATCGGGGTAGGCTCTATTTCGGCGCTTGAACGTATCGGCGGAAGCCCTGCCGCTTCACGAATTTTAGCGTCAATTTCCTCGCGCATTTCAGGATTGTCCTCCAAGACCTTCTTTGCGCTCTCTCTGCCCTGACCCAGACGGGTGCCGTCATAGGAATACCACGAACCGCTCTTTTGGATTATATCAAAGTCAACACCGACATCGATGAGGTTTCCGACAACCGAAATTCCCTTTCCGTACATAATATCAAATTCAGCTTCTTTAAACGGCGGAGCAACCTTGTTTTTAACAACCTTGACCTTTGTTCTGTTACCGGCAAGGCCGTCGTCGCCTTTAATTGTCTCAGCACGGCGGACTTCAAGACGAACCGATGAATAGAATTTCAAGGCGCGGCCGCCCGGGGTTGTCTCGGGGTTACCATAGACAACGCCGACCTTTTCACGAAGCTGGTTAATGAATATCGCAATGGTGTTTGAACGGTTGATGACGCTCGCCAGCTTTCTGAGAGCCTGTGACATAAGCCTTGCCTGAAGGCCGACGTGTGCGTCACCCATAAGCCCCTCAATCTCCTGCTTTGGAACGAGGGCAGCAACAGAATCGACAACAACCACGTCGAGAGCGCCGCTTCGGATGAGCTGTTCCGTTATTTCAAGAGCCTGCTCACCCGTATCGGGCTGTGATACGATGAGGTCATCTATATTTACGCCGAGGGCCTGAGCATATACCGGGTCAAGAGCGTGCTCTGCATCGATAAACGCGGCTTCGCCGCCGAGCTTCTGTGCCTCAGCCACTATATGAAGCGCAACGGTCGTCTTACCTGAGGATTCGGGGCCATATATTTCGATAATTCTTCCTCTCGGAATACCCCCGATTCCAAGGGCAATATCGAGGGCGAGAGAACCGGTGGGAACAGCGTCAATCTGAACATCGGCTTTTTCGCCGAGACGCATAACCGAACCCTTTCCGAACTGTTTTTCTATCTGACCGAACACACTGTCAAGTGCTTTCTTTTTTTCTTCATTCATTTATTTTCAACAGCCTTTCCACCCACATTTATATTAAACTCGTATTATCCTGTCCGGTGGGCATAACAGGATATGATAATTAAATACTTTTTTACTTCTATATTATAAATTACTCAAATTACGCTGTCAAGAATAATTTGAGTAATTTATAAATATTATTTGGAATTATTTTTTATCAGCTCACGCCTTACCGCGTCAAGGGCGTATAGGCTTGTGCGTTCCCGAATGGCATCGCGGCTTCCGTTTAAGAGGAGCTTCTTGCTCTCCCACAGACCGTCAGCACAGATTCCGATATATACAAGTCCTACCGGCTTTTCGGGAGTTCCGCCGCCCGGACCGGCAATCCCGGTAACGGACACGGCGATGTCAGCGTCCGCCGCTTCCCTTGCCCCGCGGCACATTTCAAGCGCTGTCTGGGATGAAACAGCACCGTAACTTTTAAGCGTTTCGTGGCTTACGCCGAGAATTTTTTCCTTTTGTTCGTTTGAGTATGTCACATAGCTGCAATTAAAACATTCCGACGACCCGGGAATTTCGGTTATCTTTTTCGCCAGCAGACCGCCGGTACAGCTTTCGGCGAAGGTAACCGTCTTTCCCTGCTCACGCAGGAGCTTAACGACCGTTTCCTGCATAGATGCGTTCTCGCCCTCGGCGTATACACAGTCGCCCAGAATTTCGCGAACCTTTTCTTCGAGAGGTTTAAGAAGCCTGTCGGCTTCTGATTCGGTTTCGGCCTTTGCGGTCAGCCGAAATTCCATCTCGCCGGGCTTGGCATACGGAGCGATGGTTGGGTTGGTCTGATTCTCTATCAGGAAATTCACCTTTTCCTCCGCGGCGGATTCGCCCACGCCAAAGACCCGAAGAACCTTTGAGCGTATAACGCTGTCGGCGAGCTTTTCGAGATACGGCCGAACCTCGTTTAAAAGCATCGGTTTCATCTCGGACGGCGGGCCCGGAAGCATAATTATTGTCGCTTTATCGGTTTCGATTATTGCACCGGGAGCGGTTCCGAACTCATTTTTAAGAACTATACAGCCTTCCGGCATATCCGCCTGTTTCAGGTTATTTTTCGGCATATACCTGCCCTGCTTCTCAAAAATTTCAATCAGCTTCCGTTTGCTCTCCTCGTGCGTCACACATTTAAGACCGCAGAATCGGGCGATGGTCTCCTTGCTCAAATCGTCCTTTGTCGGGCCGAGTCCGCCTGTGGTGATAATTCCGTCGGCGCGGCCGGCGGCAATTTCAAGAGCCTCACTGAGTCTTTCGGGATTGTCGCCCACTACTGTCGTATAGTATACGTTCATACCCAGCTCGCTTAAAAGCTGACTTATATCCCTTGCATTTGTGTTGACAATCTGACCGAGCAGAAGCTCTGTTCCTATAGAGATTATTTCAAAATTCACGGTTTTACGCTCCCTTTTTGGATTTATTTGATGATGACAAGCTCCTCGTCCGCTATTGCTTTTGCCATCATACCCTCGGGGTCGGTCAGAAGCTTCTCGGCCTCTTCGATTTCCGCGACAGAAGGCTTTGTCTTAGGATGCTTAGGCACGAATATCGTACAGCAATCCTCAAAAGGCAGGATAGAGGTTTCATAGGTGTCAATCTTCTTTGATATAGTTACTATCTCCTCTTTATCCATTCCTATACACGGACGGAATACGGGCATATTTACCGCATTGTCGGTTACAACAAGGCTTTCCATCGTCTGACTGGCAACCTGTCCTATGCTCTCGCCGGTGATGAGGGCGCTTGAACCGTTTTGAACCGAAATTTTTTCGGCAATCCTCATCATAAGCCGCCGCATAATTATTGTAAGATAATTTTTGGGGCATTTTTCGATTATATCAAGCTGAATCTCGGTGAATGGAACAACGTGAAGCCTGATTTCGCCGGTGTATGCCGACATTATCCTTGCGAGGTCTATGACCTTTTCCTTCGCCCGGTCGGAGGTGTACGGATGACTGTGGAAGTGAACGGCTTCAAGCCTTACGCCGCGCTTTGCGATCATCCAGCCGGCAACGGGGCTGTCTATTCCGCCGCTTAAAAGAAGCGTTGCTCTGCCGGCAGTTCCTATGGGCATTCCGCCGGCACCGCTGACCTTGTGAGTGAAGATATACGCCTCTTTTCTAATCTCAATTTGAACAAGAATGTCGGGGTTGTGTACATCCACGCTCAGACCGTCTGTGTTTTTAAGTATAACGCCGCCCATATGACGGCAAATTTGAGGTGAGTTCATAGGGAACTGCTTGTCCTCACGCTTTGCTTCAACCTTAAAGGTCTTGCCCTTAATATCCATCTGTGAAAGACATTCAAGGGTTGTCTTTTCGATGCTTTCAATCGTTTTTTCGCACTTTACCGCCGGGCAGATGTTGACTATGCCAAACACTTTTGAGAGCCGCTCGACGGCAAGCTCTGTGTCGGCGCTGTCCTCAAGAGGTTCTACATAGATTGTGGACTGCGACTTTCTGACAGAGAACTTGCCGAGCGGCGCAAGAGCCTTTGCAACATTGCTTATCAGCTGTCTCTCAAACATGGGGCGGTTGAGACCCTTTAATGAAATTTCACCGTATTTTAAAAGAATTATATCTGCTTTCATAGGTTTATCTCCTTGTAAATTAATTCATATTCAGCCTTCTCAGCCGTGTAACTATGCCGCATACGGCCGAAATCGTCCGGTCTATTTCATCGGCGGTATTATGCTCTGACAGGCTGAATCTAATGCTTCCGTCAATCATCTTTCGGTCAACACCGATTGAGGTTAAAACATAGCTTGGTTCCTTTTTGTGGCTGGAACAAGCCGAACCGCTCGACACATAGATTCCCTCGCTTTCAAGCGAATGGAGAAGCACTTCAGAGCGTACACCTCCGAACGAAATATTCAGAATGTGCGGTGCACAGCACTCGGGGGTGTTGACCCTGACGTTATCAAGCCTTGAACATATGCCGTTTTCAAGTCGCTTGCGCAGAGCCGCCATATTTTTAGCCGACTCGGGAAGCCTGTGGTTACAGCGCTGTGCCGCAAGGCCGAGGCCGGCGATCCCGGGAACGTTTTCGGTTCCGGGGCGGATTCCGTTCTGCTGACCTCCGCCAAAGAGTATCGGCGCGAGCTTCGTCCCCTTTCGGATATAAAGAACACCTGTTCCCTTCGGGCCGTGTATCTTGTGTCCGCTTATGCTTATCAGGTCTGCGCCGAGGCCCTTAGCGGTGCAGGGAACTTTACAATACCCCTGAACCGCGTCAACGTGCATATAGGCATCGGGACATTTTTCTTTGAGTATTGACGACATCCTTGCTATTGGCTGAACCGTTCCGATTTCGTTGTTGACGAGCATAGCTGTAACAAGAATCGTGTCGGGGCGAATCAGCTCTTCAAAATCCGAAAGTATAACCCTTCCGTCGCGGTCAACGGGAACAAAGTCCACGACATAGCCCTCGTCCTCTAAGGAATAGAGCGTGTTGAGCGTTGCCGGGTGTTCAATCGGTGTAGAGATGATATGCTTGCCCCTCGCCGCAGAGCATACGCCTTTTATCGCAAGGTTATTTGACTCTGTTCCGCCCGACGTATAAAATATTTCGTCGGTTCGCGCACCCAAGGTTTCGGCTATTGCCGCTGTTGCCGCCTTAACTTCCTTCTCGGCGGCAATCCCCAGACGGTGAAGCGATGAAGGATTGCCATAGGTATTTCTCATCACATCCGCAACCTTCTCGCACACGCATCTGTAAGGACGCGTAGTAGAACTGTTATCAAGGTATATTTCCATATATCATCAATTCCTTTCATATATCGGAAATTTAGAATTTTGCACATAATTCACTAATTTATTATTGTAACATATTCGAGTTGTTTTTTCAACCGTTTAATCACTCAAAAGTAAATAAAATTTCTCCCCTAGTTATAATATGCATTACTCGTCCTCAAAGTGAAAGAACAGAGAGGTTAAAATCTTATTAATACATATAACTGTTAATACATATAATATGTAAGTATTATCCCACGCGATTTGACTTAATACAACCAAGTTGTTTAAATTATGGAATTGACAGTTTCCTTAAGAAGTAATAAATTTTAACAAATCAAGAGTGACAATATCGGGAATTTGTTGTTGACAATTCCAAAAAAATACTATATAATAAATAAAAATGCGCTACCTTCCGTTTACGAAAAAGTTGTTATGGTAAAAAAACTTTTGTATACAGGAAAATGTAAAACTGTCAATGAAGCGGCAAAAGAGGCGGGTATTTCGCGAAGCGCCTTTTACAAGTATAAAGACGACGTTTCCGTATATGTTGACAGCAGTGAATCGCATATACTGTCGCTTAATCTTATACTGAGCGACCAAAAGGGATTGCTTTCCAGTCTACTAACATTATTATCAAATTACGGCGCAAGTATTCTTACTATAAATCAAAATATTCCGTTTGACGATATTGCTCCCGTTACCGTGTCCCTGACAACACGCGAGCTTACGTGTACACCGGATGAGCTTGTTGAAATAATTTCAAATGTGAGCGGAATACTTAAAGTTGAAGTAATAGGAAAAAACTGAAAGGAACAGATTAATGAAAATTGCAGTATTAGGCTACGGTGTTGTGGGAAGCGGCGTTGTAGAGCTTATGCACAAAAATCCCGAAAGCATTAATGCTAAAGCGGGTACGGATATTGAAATTAAGTATATACTTGATATAAGAGATTTTGATGACAGCCCGTTTAAAAATCTGTTTACAAAAGATTTTAACGTAATATTAAACGACCCTGAAATTGACGTTGTTGTCGAAGTTATCGGGGGACTGAATCCGGCTTATCGGTTTGTAAAGGATTCTCTGCTTGCGGGCAAAAGCGTGGTTACATCAAATAAGGAGCTTGTATCCGTTTACGGTGATGAGCTCTTGCAGATTGCAAAAGATAATAACAAAAACTTTTTGTTTGAAGCGTCTGTCGGTGGCGGCATACCGATTATCCGGCCCATAAACCAGTGTCTTGCAGCCAATGAAATCGAATCTATCTCAGGCATTCTTAACGGAACCACCAATTTTATCCTTACAAAAATGGTTAAGGAAGGTTACTCTTTTGAAGATGCGCTGAAAACTGCACAACAGCTCGGTTATGCCGAGGCAAATCCGGCAGCGGATATAGAAGGAATTGATTCTTGCAGAAAAATTGCAATTTTGGCATCCCTGGCTTACGGGGAGCATGTAAATCCCGATAAGGTTCATACCGAGGGAATAACCGAAATAAAGCTTGAAGATATACGTCACGCAGATAAAATGGGATATGCGGTTAAGCTGCTCGGAACTATACGAAAAAATGACGATAACACGCTGTTTATAATGGTCGCTCCGTTTCTTGTGGAAAAATCAATTCCGCTGTCGGGTGTTGAGGACGTATATAACGCAATACTCGTAGAGGGTGACGCGGTGGGAATTTCGCTGTTTTACGGCAGGGGAGCGGGAAAGTTCCCGACGGCGTCTGCGGTTGTTGCGGACATAATAGACGCGATAAAGCACGAGGGAAGGGACATGATAACCCTCAACTGGGAGGACAGCTGCGACCGCAGTTTCATTCGCCCGTACAAGAGCGCAAAGGTCAGCATGTATGTGAGGATTTCGGCTGAGAACGTGGACAGCCTTAAAGCCACCATCACCGGCATGTTCGGATACGTGGACTTCATCCCGAGAAAGCACCGCTCTAAGAATGAGCTTGCGTTTATAACCCCCGTGATGCAGGAGTCGGAAATAGACCGCAGGCTCGGAATACTCTCTCAGAGCGCACAG
>ERZ780226.302-NODE-302-length-47734-cov-4.095765_pt1 | contig 47734 bp, 47 predicted proteins | sample MGYA00511165_ERZ780226 | MGnify/ENA primary metagenome ERZ780226 (study PRJEB29588, sample SAMEA2152373) | human gut metagenome | biome: human gut; feature: human-associated habitat; material: faeces | place: Denmark | collected 2008/2010 ...
GCAGCCATATTGACCGCCGTTATATGCGTATGCTTGGGCAGCGTGAACGTGCCGCTTAAAAGCACGGCGGAGATATTTCGCCGCGCGATACTGGGGCTGGACATGCCAAAGGAGCTGCCCGCGTCAATAATACTTACCGTGCGGCTGCCGCGCGTGCTGTGCGTTGCGCTCACGGGCGCGTCGCTTTCGCTTTGCGGCGCGGCAATGCAGGGCCTTTTGAAAAACCCGCTTGCCGATGGCTCTACGCTCGGCGTGTCCTCCGGCGCAAGCCTCGGCGCGGTTATTGCCATTGCGTTTGGCATATCGTTCCCTTCGCTCCCGTTCGCCGGCACGATGGTTATGGCAATACTGTTTGCGTTCATATCGCTTTTGATAATTCTTGGCCTTGCATACAGGCTTGATTTTTCACTTTCAACAAATACAATAATACTTATAGGCGTTATATATTCAATGTTTGTATCCAGCGCCATGAGCGTTATAATCACGTTTGCGTCAAGCAAGCTCAAGCAGATAACGTTTTGGACTATGGGCAGCCTTAACGGTTCAACATACGCAAACGCGCTTGCGCTTGCGGCGGCGTTCGCAATATTCGGCGGAATTCTCTTTATAAAGGCAAGGGAGCTGAATGCGTTCGCCGTGGGGGAGGATAATGCGCGAAACATTGGCGTGGACGTAAAAAGGACAAAGCTGACGGTGCTCATATGCGTATCCGCGCTGATAGGCGTATGCGTGTCAATAGGCGGAACGATAGCGTTCGTGGGCCTTGTTACGCCGCACGCGGCGCGCTTCATAGCGGGGCCGAACCACAAGCGGCTGCTTAGCGCAAGCGCGTTTGCGGGTGCAATATTCCTTATGCTGTGCGATCTTGCGGCGCGCACCCTGCTAAGCCCATTGGAGCTGCCCATAGGCGTTGTAACAAGCCTTATAGGCGCGGTTGCGTTTATAATAATATTCTATCGCGCAAGGGGGAAAAGCGGACGTGCTTGAGGTAAAGTCGCTCTCGGTGCGCTGCGGCGCGCTGGACATAGTTAAGGGCGTATCCTTTGCCGTGAACGACGGCGAATGGCTTATGATAGTCGGCCCGAACGGCGCGGGGAAATCCACCATAATAAACGCCGTTACAGGCGGCGTTGCATACACGGGGCAAATACTTTTGAACGGGCAGGACATACGCAAAAAGAAGCCTGTTGAATTGGCAAAGAATATAGGCGTGCTTACGCAAAACCATTACGTTGGGTATTCGTTCAGCGTGGAGGAGGTTGTACGCCTGGGCAGATACGCCTATTCGCCGGGCGTGCTTGCAAGGCGCTGTGATGACGATGAGCGCATGGTTGAGCTTGCCCTTGAAAAAACGGGCATGGCGGCGCAGCGCAGGCAATCCGTGCTCACGCTTTCCGGCGGGGAGATGCAAAGGACGTTCCTTGCGCAGGTGTTTGCGCAGGATCCGAAGTATCTGCTGCTGGATGAACCTACAAACCATCTTGACCTTATATATCAGCGGCAGGTATTTGCGCTGATAAAAGAATGGCTGAAGCAGGGCAACAGGGCGGTTATAAGCGTTGTACACGATCTTTCCCTTGCAAAAAAATACGGCACACGCGCGCTGCTGCTCGACCATGGCTGCATGGCGGCGATAGGCGATACGAATACGGCGCTGAACCGCGATACGCTTGAAAAGGTGTACGGCATGGATGTTTACGCATACATGAAGGAGATGCTTTCCCAATGGCAGTAGATTATAAGCAATACATAAACGGACTCAATTCAGCCATACCGGATGCGGACATTAACGCGGCGGTATTGGCAAAGCAGCGCTGGGACAGCATTGCAAAGCCGCTGGGCAGCCTTGGTAAGCTGGAAGAAATGGTGATAAAAACGGCGGCGCTTACGGGCGGCGCAAACGTGGACATATCGCGGCGCTGCGTTGCAATGTTCTGCGCGGATAACGGCGTGGTGGCGGAAGGGGTCACGCAAACCGGCAGCGAGGTAACGGCGATAGTTGCCGCGAATGCCGCGCACGGCAAAAGCACCGTGTGCGCAATGGCGCGCACCGTGGGCGCAGAGGTGTATCCGGTTGACGTGGGCATGCTTACACGAGCGGACGGCGTTGCGGACAGGCACGTTGCAAACGGAACAATGAATTTTACCCTTGGCCCGGCAATGACGCCGGAGCAGGCTATGCGGGCAATACAGGCGGGAATAGATGCCGTGAAGGAGCTGGCAGAGAATAACTATAGGCTGATAGTTACGGGCGAAATGGGCATAGGCAACACCACAACCGCATCCGCCGTGACGGCCGTGCTTACGGATACGCCGATTGATGAAGCCGTTGGTCGCGGCGCGGGGCTCAGCGACGCCGGGCTTATGCGAAAGCGCAGCGCAATAGCGCGCGGTATTGCCGTGAACAAGCCGGATAAGGCCGATGCGTTTGATGTACTCGGCAAGCTTGGCGGGTTCGATATGGCGGCGATGGCGGGCGCGTTCATAGGCGGCGCGCTTTACAGGGTGCCTATAATAATAGACGGGTTCATAAGCAGCGTGGCTGCGCTTATAGCCGCACGCCTTTGCCCAAGGTGCAGCATTGCAATGCTGCCCAGCCATGCTTCGGCGGAGCCCGCGGCAAAGCGCATTATGAAGGAGCTTGACCTTGAGCCGCCGCTTTATGCCGATATGCGCCTTGGCGAGGGCACGGGCGGCGTGTGCATAATTCCGCTTATGGATATGGCGCTCAGCGTATATAACACCATGGCCACGTTTGAGGACATAAACGTGGATGCATATACGCCGCAGGGAGGAGAAATAAAGTGATAACGCTTATGACGGGCGGCTCGGCCTGCGGCAAAAGCTCATATGCGGAAAGCCTTGCCGTGCGGCTGAACGGGCCGCGGTACTATCTTGCCGCAATGCAGCCATATGGCGAGGGCGGGGCGGAAAAGATAGCCAAGCACAGGGAGATGCGCCGCGGCAAGGGCTTTGAAACGATTGAGCGCTACCGCGACTATGCTTCACTTGCGCTTGAAAACAAGGGCGGCACGGCGCTGCTTGAATGCATATGCAACCTTACCGCCAACGAAATGTTTGACGATGCGGGCAAGGTGAGCGATCCTTACGCGCGCGTTATAAGCGGCGTGGAGCACGTTGCGGCGCAATGCAGTAATCTTATAGTGATAACCAACGACGTTGGCAGCGACGCCGGAGTATATTCCGATGAAACAATGCGCTATGTGCGCGCGTTGGGGCGGATAAACATTGCATTGGCGCAGATGGCGGACAATGTGTATGAATTGGTTGCGGGCATACCGATAGTGCTGAAGGGGAAGCTGATATGAACGCGTTAAGATCAATAGTCATGGCTTTTGCAATGTTTTCGCGCATACCCATGCCGCGCATTGAATGGAAAAAGGAGAATATGCGCTATATGCTCTGCGCGCTGCCGCTTGTGGGCGCGGCGATAGGGCTGGCGCTTACGCTGTGGGTATGGGTATGCCTGCGGCTTAAAATAGGGCAAACGCTTTTCGCGGCGGGCATTGCGCTTATACCGCTGCTGCTTTCCGGCGGGATACACATGGATGGCTTTTGCGACACTGCGGACGCATTGAGCAGCCATCAACCGGCGGAGCGCAAAAGGGAAATACTGAAGGATTCCCACGCGGGCGCGTTCGCTGTTATAAGCTTCGGCATGTATATGCTTGGGTACTTTGCGTTTTCAAGCGAGCTTGAGCTATGCTATAATACTGCGCTGATAATGGGGCTTATGCATATGATAAGCCGCGCCGTGGGAGCGCTTATGAGCACGCTTACCGTATCCGCGCACGAAGGACTGCTAAGTGCCTTTACATCTGCCGGGGCTAAGGGAGCGGCATGGATACTGCTTTGCATATTCGCGCTGTGCGCGGCGGGAGTTATCCTTATCGCGGGCATTGGCGGCGCGGCGATGGTGATTGCCGCAGTAATGGCGTTCTTTGCGCTCAGGCGCATGGCGATAAAGCAGTTCGGCGGCATGAGCGGCGACCTTGCGGGCTTTTCCATACAAATGAGCGAGCTTATAATGCTGACGGCATATGTTTTTGTTTCAAGGGCGGTAAATATATGATATTGATAATTGGGGCCGAAGCGAGCGGAAAACGCGAATTTGCAAAAAGCCTTGGCTATTCGGACGATGATTTTACCACCGATCCGTTTGACGGCAAAGGGGTGGTGTACGGCGTGCAGAGCATTCTTTTTGCCGACCATACGCGCACGCAGGAGCTATATGATGCGCTTGTTGATAAGGATGTTGTTATCTGCAACGAGGTCGGCAGCGGCGTAATACCCGTTGAACGCAATGTGCGCCTCGGGCGGGAGGCGGCGGGCAGGCTTTGCGTTCTGCTTGCAAAGGATGCCGAGACCGTGGTGCGCATGGTGTGCGGCATACCGACTATAATAAAGGGGCAAATATGAGGGTATATCTTATAAGGCACGCCAAAACCGTTGGCAATGCGCTCAATCGTTACATTGGCCGCACGGATTCGCCATTGTGTGAAGAAGGCATAGCGTCCGCCAAAGCGGCCGGAGGGGACAGCGCGCTTAAAAGCGTTATAGTAACTCCGCTGATGCGGACGCAGCAGACCGCGCGCATACTTTTCCCAAACGCGGAGCAGTGCATAGTAAGCGGCCTTAGGGAGATGGACTTTGGCGACTTTGAGGACAGGAGCGCGGACGATATGGTGAACGACGCCGCCTACCGCGCATGGGTAGACGGCGGCTGCATGGGACGCTGCCCGAACGGGGAGAGCATAGCATCTTTTACCGAAAGAATACTCGCTTCCTTTTGGCAATGCGTGCGCGCCGCGGAAAGCGCGGGCGAAAGCAGGCTTGTGTTCGTTGTGCACGGCGGAGTGATAATGGCTCTCCTCAGCGCGGCAGGCAGGCCTAAAAAAGGCTTTTACGACTGGTATTTGCCAAATTGCGCCTGTGTGCAGGCTGATACGGCAACCGACAGCGCAGCCGGCGAAGCATATCTTGAAAACATTGCCGTGAAGGAGAAGGTTGAAATTTGACGCTTAATTTGGTCAATATAGTATCCAATCTGCCCATGCTTGCGCCGCTCGGCGGCAGGGAGGGGCTTTATGATTATATCCATAATGATTGCCTCTGCGACGGGGCGGAGGTAATATCCTGCCCGCCCTACGGAACGGATATAGTAAAGGGCAGCGCGGTGGGCTACCACCTTATGTTTTATCCCAACTGGATAGATTTTTATAACGGAAACACAGAATATCTGAATAAGCATTTCGGCAGCGAAAAAACATGGCGGGAATATTACTGCTGCGCTGGTGCGGCGGGATTCGAGCGGCAGATAATCGAGGACATGGACCGCGCGGAAGCCTTGGGTGCGAAGTATGCGGTTTTTCACTGTGCGGATATATCAAACGAGGAAGTGCTGGGCAACTACGCGCTGCATACTAACGAGGAAGTCATCCGCGCAACGGCTGCGCTTATAAACCGAGTTATGCGCGGCAGGAAGTATAGCTTCACGCTGCTTTTTGAAAACCTTTTCGTGCCGGGCATGACGCTTATAAACAGCGCGGAAACGGAGCTGATGCTAAGCCTTGTTGAATACGAAAACAAGGGTATAATGCTGGACACGGGGCATCTTATGGCTGCGCTGAGGCTGAACGGACTGCTTACAGCCCAAAAAGAGGAGGGGGCCGCGGACGCCATATTAAACGTTGTCGCGGCCCATTGGAGGGTAAAAAAACACATACTGGGCATTCATCTGCATAAATGCAGCCTGAATATGCCCATTGAGGAGTACACAAAGGTTATCACACCGGCCGAAAGCTTTGATGAGCGCAGCGCGCAAAGCTACGCGCGCATAATGGCGCTGGACGCTCATTCCCCGCTTGAAACGGACGCAATGCGCCGCGTTATAGACGCGATAGCCCCGCGCTACATTGTGCATGAGCTGAGCGCGCGCACGCCCGCGGAGAAGGCCGAAGCCGTAAGAATGCAGCTTAAATCGCTTCGCGGCTGCTGCCCATGAAAAACAGCGCCAGCGCGCCGGGGCCAACGTGCGCCCCGGTTACGGGTTCGTAGCACACGGTCATTATCTGCTTGGGCGGGTTTTTAGCCCGTATCATTTCCGCAAGCGCCGCCGCATCATCAGAACAGTCCGCATGGGCTATACCGACGATTTGATCGGCGGCGTTTTCTACAAGCTCATCATACTTTGCGGCAATGGCCTTGAGTGCGTTCTTTTTGCCGCGCACTTTTTGAAAACAAACTATTTTGCCTTCGCCGTCGCCCTTCAAAAGGGGCTTTATGTTCAGCACGCTGCCTATCATGGCGGCTATGTTGGACAGCCTGCCCGTGCGGCGCAGATGCATAATATCATCCACTGTGAATACTTGGCACATTTTGTGCCGAGTGTTGATTATTTCCCGCGCAATTTCTTCCATATCCGCACCTTCGCGCATCATTTCGCCCGCGCGTATAACAAGAAGACCTTCGCCAAGGGATGCACTGAGCGTATCCACGGTTATTATCTTTCTTTCGGGATATTGCTCCCTGAGTTCGTTGGCAGCGGTCTCGGCAGAGGAATACGATCCGCTTATGCCGGAGGACATGCCTATGAACAGTATATCAAGCCCCTGTTTGAGCACGGGCTCCATATATTCAATATAGCGCTGCGGCGGCACCTGAGAGGTGGAAGCCTTTGCGCCGGAACGTATGGCATTGTAATACGCTTTGCCGTCAAACGCGGCAATGTCCATGCAGGTGCGCTCATCTCCGTTAAGGTAATAATTGAACGGGATAACGCCTATATCGTAAGCCGAAATCACATCCGGTTCCAAATTGGCCGAAGTATCGGTCATAAGCTTAAACAAAATACACACCTCCGTACGACCTTGTGAACAATATTAGATTAGCACGAGTACTACGATATGTCAAGGGCGGCAATGTGACAGTTCGTTTGCATTTTGGCGTAAGATGTGATATATTCTGTCATAACATAAAATAATCAGGAGGTGGAGTTGCTTTGGCATATGATAAGCAGCTTGTTGCGGGCAAGCTGAGAAGATGGGAAAAATATCTTAACCGCTTCCGTTTGCCGCAATGGGAAGATATACCGGATTTTGGATTATATATGGAGCAGGTGATAGTCCTGCTGAAAAAATATTTGGATTATCTGCCGCCTGAACTGAAAGAGGAACAGATAATAACCGCTGCCGCAATAAACAATTACGTCCGCACAAAGGTAATGCCCGGGCCGAACAAAAAGAAGTATTACAGAATACATATTGCGTATCTCATAATAATCTGCTCCTTAAAGCAGAATCTTAGCCTTGCAATGCTGCAAAAGATAATCCCGATGGGCATAAACGAGGACGAGGTGAAGGAAATATACGAATCCTTTGCCAAGCGGCATAATTTGGCCGCGCAGTATTTCGTGGAGCAGGTTCGCCTTGCCGCGGCAAGCATACTGGATCACGATGAAAAGAGCGAGCTGGACGCGAAGGATCCGAACGACATGATAACATTCGCAGCGGTGATAAGCTGCTTTTCGCGCCTGCTTGCGGAAAAGCTGCTGCTGCTTGACGGTAAAACGATTGAGAATGGCGGAAGTATAGAAATAGTGGAGTGATAAAATGGGCGAGATAGTCATAAGTACGGCAAAAATGGAAGATGCCGAGGAGCTGAACCGCATTGAATGCGCGGCGTTCCCCAGCGCCGAAGCAGCAAGCCTTGAATCCTATAAATACAGAATAGCAAACATAAGCGACTGGTTTTTGAAGGCGGAGGAGGACGGCAAAATAGTCGGCCTTATCTGCTGCCGACCCGTAGCTATAGAGGGCGTGACGGACGATATGTATGAACCGGAGCCTGTGGCGGACGGCAAGGTGATATGCATACTGAGCGTAGCCACGGAGCCGAGCCTTCAGCGGCGCGGCATAGCGGCAAAGCTTATAGAAGCGCTGATAGCCAAGGCGAAGGAGCGCGGCATGGACGCGGTTTCACTTGCCTGCAAGGATAAGCTGGTGCATTATTATGCCAAGTTCGGCTTTGTGCTCAACGGCATTTCCGCATCCGAACACGGCGGCGTGCAATGGAACGACATGATATTGAGATTTTAAGTATATCAGAGTAAATAAAAAAGGCAGCGTGTGCTGCCTTTTTTGCGTATCCTTTATTCGAAGAATGCAACGGCCCTTATCGGCGCGCCGTCTGCATTTTCCCATTTCAGCGGCAATGCGAAGAACCAGAACGGCTCGCTTCCGCATTTGTCAAGATTGGTCAGGTTCTCTATGTTGACTATCTCGTGCTCTGCAAACAGCTTTTTGTGCCGCGGCAGATCTGCGTCCGGTATGGGGTCCACGCCTATAACATCGAACCCAATGCCCTTTTTGTTCGTGGCAAGTATAAAGTCTATAACCTCGTCGTCTATGCAGGGATAGTCGCCGTAGTATTCCGGCGTTCCCCAGCGCGCGTCCCAGCCGAGATTAAACAGCAGATAGTCCGCCTTTTCCGCATCGGCGCGGTGCGGGGCTATCTCCTGCATGGTTATGGCCTCGCCCTCTTTAAGGTGGCGGCAGTCTATAACCACTGCGCGGCCCACGAATTGGCTAACGGGGAAGGCGTCCAGCGTTGTACGCCTGGCAAAAAGGTGCGCCGGCGGGTCAACATGCGTTCCGGTATGGGAATACATGCTGAGCAGCGTTTCCTTAAAGCCGTCCTTTTCGTATGAATTGGCGGGGGTCAGCCTGGGCTGCTCCGTGCCCGGGTAAACCGGCATTGTTTCGGATATGGTATGCGTAAGGTCTATTACTTTCATATCGCGCGCCTTTGACTTACGCCATCAGCTCCTCCATTTCGTCTATCAGCTCGCCGAAAAGCTTCAGCGCTTCGTTCACGGGGGCGGCGGTGGTCATGTCCACACCGGCCAGCTTCAGTATGCTTATGGGATCCATGCTGCCGCCGGCGGAAAGGAACTTCTTGTAATCGGCAACGGCGGTTTCGCCTTCGGTAAGTATGCGGTTGGCTATTGCGCAGGCGGCGGAGAAGCCCGTGGCGTACTGGAATACATAAAAGTTATAGAAGAAGTGCGGTATGCGCGCCCATTCTTCGGCAATTTCCTTGTCCACGGTTATGCCGTCACCAAAGTAGAACTTGTTCAGCTCGTAATACTTATCGCAAAGCGCATCGGCCGTGAGCGCTGCGCCGGACTCGGCAAGCCTGCTCATGAAAAGCTCAAACTCGGCAAACATGGTCTGGCGATACACTGTGCCGCGGAAGCTTTCAAGGAAGTGGTTTATAAGATATGCGCGCTCGCGCTTATCGGTGGTGTTGTTGAGCAGGTATTTGACCAGCAGCACCTCGTTGCAGGTGGAGGCGACTTCTGCCACGAATATAACATAATGCGCGTTGCAGGGCGGCTGATGCTTTATGGAATGATAGGAATGCAGCGCGTGGCCCATTTCGTGCGCAATGGTGAACATGCTGTCCAGCGTGTCCTGCTGATTGAGCAGAACATATGGATGCGGATCGCCGCCGGAGGAATACGCGCCGCTGCGCTTGCCTTCGTTTTCGTAAACGTCTATCCAGCGGTTGCTGAAGCCTTCCTTCAATATATCAAGATAATCCTGGCCGAGCGGGGCAAGAGCCTTAAGTATTATCTCCTTGGCCTCTTCGTAAGGTATCTTCTTGGTAGCGTCGCTCACTATGGGCGTGTAAAGGTCATACATGTGCAGTTCGTCAACGCCCATAAGCTTTTTGCGCAGGTTGACGTATTTATGCAGATGCTCTATGTTGTTATGCACGGCCTCTATAAGGTTATGGTAAACCTGCACGGGCACTTCGGTTTCATCAAGCGCAGCCTCCAGCGTGGAATCATAATGCCTTGCCTGCGCATTGAATATAAGCGTTTTCATCTGCGCGTCAAGGAACGCGGCGGTTGTGTGCTTGAACGATGCAAACGTATGATACAGCGATTCAAACGCGGCCTTGCGCACGTTCACGTCCCCGTTTTCCATAAGGGGGATGAAGGAACCCTGCGTTACCTGCAGCGCATTGCCTTCGGCATCGTGAATATCGGGGAAGCGGATGTCTGCATTGCGGAAGGCTGAACCTATTTCGCCGGGGGCATTGCTCATCTGCCCGGCAAGGGCCATTATGCGCTCCTCGGCGTCGCTTAGGGTATGCGCCTTCATGCGGCGTATGCGGCTGAGCAGGCGCTCGTATTCTTTAAGCTCCGGTTTCTGCTGCATAAAGCCATCAAGCTTTGCATCGTCTATGGCTATTATTTCGGGGGTAACGAAGGCATATGCGCTTTCGTTTGCTACAAGGTAGCTCATCAGCTTGCCCTTCATGGCGTTATAGAAGCTGTTGGCGGTGTCTTCGTCGGACTTACGCATGGCGTAGTTTGCAAGGCGGCCTATTTTCAAATTGGCCTCGTCGCGCGCCTTCAGGAAGCCGTAAAGCGTGTCCGCGCTTTCGCCCAGCCTGCCCTTATAGGTTTCGGCCATGGGGATGTATTTCTTCGCGTCCTCAAGCGCCTTTTCCCAAAGCTCGTCCGTTGCAAAAAGGTCTTCCGTTGCCCAAGTATATTGCTTGTCTACCTCGCTGCGCTTGGGTATTTTTTTCTGTGCTGCCATTTGCATATATCTCCTTTTCTTTTTATTCAGAAGCTTGTTAAGGCTATTGTACCATGTTTTTAATTTATAAGCACCTGTTTTGAAATAATATATTGACAACTATATCGGATGCCGATATAATACATATATCGATAGCCGATATAACGGCAAACGATAATAAGGAGGTCAAATGAACGAATCGATAGCGCTTACGGAGGCGGTCTATTATATTCTGCTTTCGCTTTGCTCCCCGCTGCATGGCTACGGAATAATGCAAAGGGTGGAAGAAATGTCCGCGGGGCGGGTAAAACTTGCGGCGGGGACGCTTTACGGCGCGCTGAATACGCTGAAGGAGCGCGGCTGGATAACGCTTGAAGGCGGCACGGACGGGCGCAGGAAGGATTATGCCATAACCGAAAAGGGCAAAGATGTGCTGCTTGCGGAGCTGGCGCGGCTTAAAGAACTTGTACAAAACGGTGAAAAAGTGTTGGAGGGTAAATGATTATGGAAACCAAAACGGGTACATAAATCTGCTATGCGCGGTGGTTATGGCATACGGCCTTGGCCGCGTGCACGGCAAAAAGGAAGCGCTTGAGCGCGAAAGAAGAATAAGAGAATAAACGGATTCACAAATCCGTTGCGAAATGGTATGCTTATATGTTGAGAGCATACCATTTTTTCGGTATGCGCGCCTAAAATAAAAATTTCGCGGCATGCAACTTTTTTTGCAGGCTTCGCGTTATATGAACAGGAGGGATGATAATGGCGCGATGGGAATTCGAAGCCATTTATAAAGCCTTTTCCCGCATGGTATATTGGGCCGCTTACGGCGTGACCAAAAGCGAAAGCGACGCGGGCGACGTTACGCAGGAAACGTTCATCCGCGCGCTTAAATACGCGGATAAACTGAAGGATATGGAGGAAGCGCAGATAAAGGCATGGCTTTACAGGGTGTGCATAAATCTGTGCATGGACAATAAACGCAAGCTGAAGCGCGAACAGCTCAGCGACGAACTGCCGGAGACCGCCGTTGAGAATGAGGCGGAGCTGCCGGAGGTTTCCGCCGTGAACGCGGAGCAGCGGCGCATGATAAGGCAGGCGGTGGAGGATTTGCCCGATATTTACCGTGAAACGGTTATGCTGCATTATTTCTCCGGGCTTCAATATGGCGATATTGCCGCCATGCAGGGCGTGAGCGAGGGAACGGTAAAATCCCGCATGGCGCGCGCAAAGGCGAAGCTTGCAAAGGCATTGGAAAGGAGGTGACGGGCATGGATAACAATTTGAATATGACAGGGCAGGACAGGCTGGACGCTCTGCTTTTTGACATTGCTGATGAAGAGGACATGAAGGTTGATTATGCCGCCATGCTCGACACTGTATATAAAAAGGCGGCAGCGCGCAAAAAACGCACCGCGTTCGTTAAATACGGCTCTATGGCAGCCGCGGCGGCAATCGCATTGGCAGTTGGCGGGCTGTGGTTTGCAATGAACGGCACGGCGGCTAATACGAACGAAGCCGCACCGCAGGCGCCGGAGTTTATGTGCGGCGTGGACAGCGGCACGGCGGATTGCAGCGGCCTGGAAGCGGCGTTCCCCATGGATGCGCTGGAGCCTGATGCGACTGATGCGCCGGCGGAGGGCGCGGGCGATATGAGCGACACGGCTGCGGGCGACGGGGAGCTGCGCAGCACGGTTATGGCGCCGGGACTTGCCGATGAATGCGGACTGCGCTGGATTGCCAAGGACATTACGCTGCCGGATATAAATTTCGGAGCATATTATGATGTGACGAAGGATGACGCGGATGGCTTTGAGTGCATTGTATACGGCTGCACCGAAGCGGACGCGGAAAGCTACATGGCGACTATTGCCGCAATGTACGGCGCAAAGGCCGAAGATGGCGGCATGAGCATAACTATAGACGGCGGCATAACCGTGACGCTTGCGCTTGAAAGGGATGTACTCAACATATCCGCGCGCGGCTGAACAAAAATAATGCGAAAGAGACTCCGTACAGAGTCTCTTTTTTATTGACAAAAGCGGGGCGAAAGCTTAGACTTTCTATATATTATAGAATGGCTTGCTGTGGGCCTGTGTCCAAGGAGGAAAAATACCGTGGAAGCAAAGAAAAAGTTTTATATCACAACACCGATCTATTATCCCAGCGCGAAGCTGCATATAGGTCATGCGTACTGCACCGTGGCGACGGACGTTATCGCGCGGTATAAGCGGATGCAGGGCTATGACGTGATGTTCCTTACCGGAACCGATGAACATGGCCAGAAGATAGAGGAAAAGGCAAAGGCCGCGGGCGTTACGCCGCAGCAGTTTGTGGACAATATAGTGCTGGGCAAGGGCGGCGTGAAGGATCTTTGGAAGCTTATGAACATATCCAACGACCGTTTTATCCGCACTACGGACGATTATCATGTTGCCGCGATACAGAAGATATTCAAAAAGATGTATGAAAACGGCGACATTTATAAGGGAAAATATACCGGCAAATACTGCACGCCGTGCGAAAGCTTCTGGACGGAGAGCCAGCTTGTGGACGGCAAATGCCCGGACTGCGGCGGCGAAGTGAAGGACGCGGAGGAGGAAGCGTATTTCTTCCGCCTTTCAAAATATGCCGAGCCTGTAAGAAAGCTGCTGCTTGAAGGCAATTTCCTTGAACCCGCAAGCAGGGTAAACGAAATGGTGAAGAACTTTATAGACCCCGGCCTTGAGGACCTTTGCGTAAGCCGCACCAGCTTCACCTGGGGCGTTCCCGTGGACTTTGACCCGGGCCACGTTGTATATGTTTGGGTGGATGCGCTGTTCAATTACTGCACCGCGCTCGGCTTCATGAACGATAAGTATCCCGATGCGGACTTTGAAGAATTCTGGCCGGCGGACGTGCATATGGTAGGCAAGGAGATAGTCCGTTTCCATTCAATAATTTGGCCCGCAATGCTCATGAGCATGAATATGCCCCTGCCCAAGAAGATATTCGGACACGGCTGGCTTCTGCTCGGCGGCGGCAAGATGAGCAAATCCAAAGGCAACGTTGTTGACCCGTATATACTTTCCGAACGCTTCGGCGTGGATGCGCTGCGCTTCTATCTTATGCGCGAATTCCCGCTCGGCAGCGACGGCAACTTCTCAAACGAGCTGCTTATTTCCCGCATAAATTCAGAGCTTGCCAACGACCTTGGCAATCTTTTGAGCCGCTCAGTAGCAATGGTTGAAAAGTACTTCGGCGGCACAATACCCGAAAACCGTCAGCCAGACGCCATGGACGATGAGCTCATAGGCATGGTGAAAGGCCTTAGGGATAAATACGAACAGCTTATGGATAAGTTCGGCACGCAGGATGCCCTCAGCGAGGTGTTCCGTGTTATCTCCCGCGCCAATAAGTATATTGACGAGACCGCGCCATGGGTGCTGGCAAAGGATATGGAAGCCAACGGTGCAAGGCTTGCAGCCGTTATGTATAACCTTATCGAGACCCTCCGCGTGTGTCTGACCCTGCTCACCCCCTTCATGCCCGAAAGCGTGGAGAAGGGCTTTGCGCAGATAGGCGCCGCAAAGGAGGACACCACCTGGGAAGCTGCCGAATGGGGCAGGCTGCATAACATTACCGTGCATAAGGGCGAAGCGCTCTTCCCCAGAATAGATATGAAGAAGGAACTGGAGGCGCTGGAAAAGCTGGAGCATCCTGAGGAAGCAAAGCCGGAGAAGAAGGAAGCCAAAGCCGAGGCCAAGCCCGAAAAGAAGGAAGCAAAGGCGGAAGAAAAGGCCGCGGACGAATACATAACCTTTGACGATTTTGAAAAGGTAAAGCTGCGCGTGGCGGTCGTCAAAAACTGCGAATTTGTGCCAAAGAGCGAAAAACTGCTCAAGTTCACGCTGGACATGGGCAACGATGAGGAGCGTACCATACTTTCCGGCATCCGCAAGTGGTATCCCGATCCCGAGCAGCTGATAGGCAAGCGCGTTATCGCCTGCATAAACCTTAAGCCCCGCAAAATGGTTGGCATAATGAGCGAAGGTATGCTGCTCAGCGCGTTCACGCCCACGGCGGACGGCGGCGAGGAACTCAGGCTCCTCTCTACCGAGGATATTATGCCCGGCGGCAGCGAGGTAGGTTAATGGAGCTTGTTCCGCTGAAAAACGGAAAATGGCTCACCGTGCGGGCAGCCGAACCCGGCGATGCGGCTGCGTTCATGGCGTTTTCGCGGCTTGTGGGCGGGGAAACGGACAATCTTATGCTCGATTCCCGCGGCTTTTTCGGCACGGTTGAGGAAAAGGCGGAATATTTGAGCGCCGCGCTTGCGGACAGGCGATATTGCATAATGCTTGCCACGATAGAGGGCGAGATGGTCGGTTTTTTCAGCATAGCCCCCATGGGCGATGGTAAGCTGCGCGGCAATGCGGGTTTCGGCATTGCGGTAAGGAAAAGCTGCTGGCGGCTCGGCATAGGCGCCATACTGACCGTTATTGCAATAGATTACGCAAAAGAAGCGGGCTACCATAAAATATGCCTTGACGTAAGGGCGGATAATGAACGCGCCGTACGGCTGTATAAACGCTTTGGGTTCGCTCAATGCGGCCTGCGCAGGGAGCAGCTGTTTATAAACGGCGAATATTACGACGAAATGATGATGGAGCTTATGCTATGAGATTTTTTGATACTCATGCGCATTTGAACGACGAAAGCTTCGATACCGACAGGGCAGCGCTGATAGAGGGGCTGCCCTCTTGCGGTGCGGAGCTTATTATGGACGTTGCATGCGCGGTGGAGGATTTTGAAAAAACGCTTGAAATAACCGCGGAATACCCGTTTATATACGGCGCATACGGCATACACCCGCATTATGCGTCAGACCCCGGCGAAAACTGGGAAGCGCGGCTAAGGGCTGCGTTAAAGGATAACAAGGCCGTATGCCTCGGCGAAATAGGGCTGGACTATCATTATGACCTTTCCGGGAAGGACGCCCAAAGGGAGATGTTCGATTATCAGCTTAAAATGGCTAAGGAGCTTGGGCTGCCCGTGTCGCTGCACATAAGGGAAGCATTCGGAGACGCCATGGGAATACTCCGCGCGAACAAAGACGGCCTCCGCGGCGTTATGCATTGCTTCAGCGGCAGCGTGGAAACCGCGCGGGAATGCCTTGATTTGGGGCTGTACATAGCCCTTGGCGGGGCTGTAACGTTCAAGAATGCCGTTAAGCCCATTGAGGTTGCAAAATATGTTCCGGCGGACAGGCTGCTGCTTGAAACGGACTGCCCGTATATGACGCCCGTGCCGCACCGCGGCAAGCGGAACGATCCTTCCTTCGTGCCGATAATTGCCCAATGCATTGCCGATGCACGTGGAGAGGACGCGGACGCGCTTGCAAAAAACTGCCTTGAAAACGGCAAAAGGCTTTTCGGCATATCATAAAACGGAAATTCGGAAAATAAACATATCCCATGATGGGATTGTTTAACATGATAAGAAGGTTTTATCCTTCAAACAAAACGCTTATGCGCATGGGTGCGGCGGTATGCCTTGCGGCAATGGCCGCGCTGGCAATAGGCGGGCATGGCACGGCCGAACCCGCGGTGGCAATAGTGAACGAAAACGGGCCGATGATAGCCCTTACTTTTGACGATGGGCCGTACCCAAAGGTCACGGGGCATATACTGGACGTGCTGGAGAAAAATGGCGTGTGCGCAACGTTTTTCGTGCTTGGCAGCAGGATAGAAGGGCATGAGGACATGCTGACAAGGATGGATGAGCTGGGCTGCGAAATAGGCAACCATTCCTTCAGCCATGCCGACCTTACGCGGCTGAGTAAGGCGGACTGTCAAAGGGAGCTTAGCGATACGGATGCGGAGATACGCCGCGTTACCGGGCACGAAGCAAGCGTTGTGCGGCCGCCGTATGGGTATTATAATAAGACCGTGATGAGCGCCGCCGGCAGGCCGCTGATACTTTGGACGGTGGATACGAACGACTGGCGCGGAAAAGCGCCGGGCGAGATAGCCGATTATGTTATTCAGCAGGCCAAGGAGGGCAGCGTGATACTGATGCACGATCAGCAGACGCAGACGGCGGACGCGATGGAGATGATAATTCCCACGCTTATAGAGGAAGGCTTCCGCTTCGTTACCGTATCGGAGCTGATAAGGCTCACGGGCGGGCAATGCAAGGGCGTGATGCTGCCGGAATAGGCGCAGGCGAATATAGATTTTTTACCGAAGAGGAGATGTAAAAATGGCACAGGTTACCATGGAACAGGCCGAAAGGCTTATCAAGGCGAATGTTACGGAGCAGCATCTTTTCACCCATGCGCGCGCGGTGAGCGCGGCCATGGGCGCAATGGCGGAGCACTTTGGCGAAGATAAGGCGCAATGGGAGGCCGTGGGCTATCTTCACGATGTTGATTACGAAAAGTTTCCCGAAGAGCATCTTGTGCACACGCGGGAGCTGCTTAGCGGCGAGGATATAGACGAAAGCGATATTCGCGCCATACTTTCCCACGGATACGGCATCTGCACGGATGTTGAACCGCAGACGGATATGGAAAAGAGCCTTTTCACGGTGGACGAGCTTACTGGTATAGTCCAGGCGGCATCGCTTATGCGGCCCACGGGTATAACCGATTTGGAAGTGAAGAGCCTTAAAAAGAAATATAAGGACAAAAAGTTTGCCGCCAAGTGCAGCAGGGAAGTAATAGACAAGGGCTGCGCAATGCTCGGCATGCCTATAGAGGACGTTATGGCGATAGTCATAAAGGGTATGCAGGCATATGCCGATGAACTTGGAATAGGCAGCAAGGAGTAAAATAAAAAGGGGCTTTGGTAAGCCCCTTATTCATTTTGCTTAAATCATGCGTTAAAGCCCATTGCCGCATAGACTTTTTCAACTGTCTTTGCCGCCGCTTCGCCCGCGCGCAGCGCGCCGTCATGCATTATTTCGTGCAGATAATCCTTGTTGGCCATAAGGCGGGCGTATTCCGCCTGTATGGGGGCAAGGCCCTCTATTACGGCGTCCGCGGTTTCGTTCTTCAGCGCGCCGTAATTCTGACCGGCAAAATGCTCCTCGGCTTCCTGCATGGTTTTTCCGGTAAAGCTTGTGTATATCGCCAGCAGATTGGATACGCCCGCTTTGTTGGCAATGTCGTACTTAACTATGCCGTCGCAGTCGGTAACGGCCTTGCGCAGCTTTTTGCGTATAACGTCCGGCGTGTCTATGATGGATACGAAGCCGTTAGGGTTGGGGTCGGACTTGCTCATCTTCTGCGCAGGGTTTTGCAGGCTCATCACGCGCGCGCCGAACTTGGGCGTGTATCCTTCGGGAATGGTGAATATGTCGCCATGGTTGCGGTTGAAGCGTATGGCTATATCGCGGCAAATTTCAATGTGCTGCCGCTGATCCTCGCCAACCGGGACTATGTCGCTTTGATAAAGCAGTATATCCGCCGCCATAAGCACCGGATATGTGAAAAGGCCGGCGTTTATATTATCCGCATGCTTGGCGCTCTTGTCCTTAAACTGAGTCATGCGGTTAAGCTCGCCCATATACGTTGCGCAGTTGAGCACCCAGCTCAGCTCGCAATGCTCCTTAACGTCAGACTGAACGAATATAACGCTTTCCTTGGGGTCCACGCCGCAAGCAAGCAGCAGCGCCGTGAGCGAAAGGGTGTTCTCCCTAAGCACGTCAGGATCCTGCTTAACGGTTATTGCATGAAGATTGGCTACGCAGTAATAACAGAGCCTGCCTTCCCCCTGAAGCAGCGGCCAATTGCGCAGCGCGCCCACATAATTGCCAATCGTGGGTATGCCGGAAGGCTGAATACCGCTCAATACTATTTTCTTTCCGTTTTCCATAGCCTTGTTCTCCTTCGTTAACGGTAAAATCAATAAAGTATATTATATCAGCTTGTTTTGCCTGTGGCAATGGCGGCTTCAAAATGGTACAATTATAATGGCAGAAAATTATGGAGGCTTACTATGGCTTATCAGGCGCTTTACAGAAAATATCGCCCGCAGCTGTTTGCGGATGTGCTGGGGCAGGAGCATATAACAACAACGTTGAAAAATCAGGTGGAAAGCGGCCGCGTGAGCCATGCATATGTGTTTTCCGGTTCCCGCGGCACGGGCAAGACCACCACGGCGAAGATACTTGCCCGCGCGGTAAACTGCGCGCATCCCGTTAACGGCGAACCGTGCGGCGAATGCGAATACTGCCTTGCCGCGGCAGACAGCGCGGATATAATTGAACTGGACGCGGCAAGCAACAACGGCGTGGACGACGTCCGCGCGATAATAGACAAGGCGCGGTTCACCCCGCTGAAGCTGAAGAAAAAGGTATATATAATCGACGAAGCGCATATGCTTTCCCGTCCGGCGTTCAATGCGCTGCTTAAAACGCTGGAGGAGCCGCCGGAGCATGTGCTGTTCATATTGGCCACGACCGAGCCGCAAAGCATACCCGCAACAATACTTTCCCGCTGCCAGCGGTTCGATTTTCACCGCATAGGCGTGGAGGATATTATAAGCTGCGTGCGCAGCGCCGTTACCAAAGCGGGCGCGGAGATAGACGACGAGGGCCTGCTTGTTATAGCCCGCGCGGCGGAAGGCGGCATGAGGGATGCGCTTAGCATTGCGGATCAATGCATTGCCTTCTGCGGCAATAAGGTCAGCGCGCGCGATATTTACGGCGTGCTTGGCGGCATGGATTCATCGTTCCTGTTCACCACGGCGGACGCGCTTATAAACGGGGACGCCGCGCTTGCGGTAAGGAGCCTTGACAGCGTTATCGAGCAGGGGCGGGATATGGGCGTTTTTGCCGCGGACATGGCAAAGCATTTCCGCGCGCTGCTCATAGCAAAGCTGTGTGGCAGGAGCGAGGATATATTGAGCTGCACGCCAGATACCATGGCGCGCTACATAGAGCAGGCGTCCCGATGCGGGGAAACGCGGCTGAGGAGCGCAGTGGATGCGCTGATGGACGCGGTATCGGGAATGAGATACCTTTCATTGCCGAGAGTGCGGCTGGAAAGCGCGTTTATACGCATAGCATCGCCCGATAAGGCGGCGGAGGCGGACGCAAACGGGCTGATGGAGCGGCTGGAGGCCATGGAAACAAAGCTGGCTGCAATTGAAAAGGGCGGCTTCACGATAGCCCAGCCTGCCGCACAGGTGAGCGCACCGGCAGCGGAGCAGACGCAGACGGCCGAACCGCGGCAGACCATTGCGCCCCAACAGGCGGAGACTGCGCCCGCAAAGCCGCAGCCCGAGGCCAAACTGCAGCAGTCCAACGCCAAGGCATTGTGGGAAACGGTGCGCAGGGCAATACAAATAAAGAATCCAACGCTTGCGGTGCTGGGCATGAAGTGCGAATGCCAAATAGAGGGCGACGCGCTGTTTGTCCGCTTCCCCAAGCGCACCATTGCGGATGCGTTCATGAAGCCGGAAATGCTGAAGGTTGCGCAGGACGCGCTCAGCGCCGCGGCAAACGGCATGAGCATACGCTTCGGCGCGGCGGAAATGAAGAACGAATCCGTGGCGGAAACGGCAAAGAAGGCTTTCGGCTCGATGATAGAGATAGTTGAGTGAGCATTGGAAATATGATATAATCATATTTCACGGTAAATAGAAATATATAACTTGAACGGAGGATAATTATGGCAAGGAACGGTTTTCCCGGAGGAATGGGCGGCGGAAATATGCAGCAGCTTATGCGCCAGGCGCAGAAGATGCAGCAGGACATGGCCCGCATACAGCAGGAAATAAGCGAGCGTGAGTTCACGGCAAGCGTTGGCGGCGGTGTGGTGAGCGCAACGGTGCTGGGCACCAAGGAGCTCAAGGCCATAACCATAGACCCCTCCTGCGTTGATCCTGACGACGTTGAAATGCTGCAGGATCTTATAATCAGCGCGGTGAACGAGGCCATGCGCAGCGCGGAGGAGACCATGAACAGCGAAATGAACAAGGTCACCGGGGGAATGAAGCTGGGCTTCTAAGGGCAAAAAAGAAGGGGCAATAGATGATAGAACCCATAAATACGCTGTGTGCGCAGCTTGCAAAGCTGCCCGGCGTGGGCGCAAAAAGCGCGCAAAGGCTTGCGTATTACATACTGGATATGAGCGAAGCTTCCGCGCGAGAGCTGGCCCAAAGCATTATAAACGCGAAGGAAAAGGTGCGCTATTGCCCGATTTGCGGCAACTATACGGACAGGGAACCCTGCGCCATATGCGCGGACGAAAAGCGCAGCGGCGAAGTGATATGCGTCGTGGAGGACCCCAAAGAGGTTTTTGCAATGGAAAAGCTCAGGGAATACCGCGGGCGTTACCATGTGCTGCACGGGGCCATATCCCCTACCGACGGCATAGGCCCCGGGGACATACGCATAAAGGAGCTTATAGAGCGCGTGGACGCGGGCGGCGTGAAGGAGGTTATTCTTGCTACCAATCCCGATGTTAAGGGAGAGGCCACGGCAAGCTATATTGCCCGCATACTGAAGCCGAAGGGCGTGCGCGTGACAAGAATCGCCCACGGCGTGCCGATAGGCGGCAGCCTTGAATACGTGGACGAAATGACGCTGCTTAAGGCCGTTGAGGGCAGAAGGGAGCTTTAGGAAAAATTTTTAATATAAAGTTTACTTTTTGCGCAACCTTTTGGGCACGAAAATAGTTTATTATATTAGAAAGGCAAAACCGCAGGGAAGGAGGCGCTGCAAGGACAATGGAAAAGATAAGGGCAAAGCACATAATTGCAATGCTGCTCGTACTTGCGGCCATGGCGGCGCTCTGCGCATGCAATGCACAGCAGGCGGATGTTCCGCTGGCTTCCGAAGCGGAGATATACGAAATGCAGCGGCTTTACAGGAGCTCTTCCCTAGTGGTGGTTGCAAAGTGCCTGCGCACGCATACGGATGCATCGGGCAATGTATGCTGCGACGTGAACGTTGAACGCACCGTTGCCGGCACGCTGGAGCATCTTGGCGAAACGCTGCATTGCCCGCTTGGCGGCATGAAGGAGGGAGAGGAATATCTCCTTTACCTTGCGCAGGGCGATGACGTTTACCAGAGCGAAGATATGGACAGCTTTAAAATAGTGGGCGACACGGCGTTCAGAATAAAGAACGACGTTGTGTATGTTTCCGGCTCCGTAATAGATATGTCCAGCATTGAAACGGCAATATCGCAGGCCGGCAGCATAATATCCGTGCAGAGCGAAAGCCTGTATTATAAAAATATTGCGGCGCTGAGCGAAGGCAGCGACTATATTTTCATAGGCCGCGTTAAGGAAGCCCCGGCCATAAGGCCCATGGCCTTCCGCTCGCATGAAAACGGCGCAACGATAGAAAACGAACTGCCTGCGTCCTTGCTCACGGTTGAAGTTTACGGCTCCGTAAAGGGCTCGCTGAAATACGGCAGCGAGATACAGGTGGTATACTGCCCCACGATGGCGGAAGGCATGATCGATGCATCAACGCTCAAGCCTGCCGCGTGCGACCCTGCAAAGCTTCCCGTACCCGTTGAGGGGGACACTTATCTGTTCTTCCTTTCCAAAGGGCCGGACGAAAAGCAGGACTATTACTTTGGTGTGAACCCGCTGCAGCTTATGGCGCAGCTTGACGATAACGACCGCGTGAATGTGGACGGCGCCAACCGCGCGCTCAGCAGCTTCAGGTCGCTTGACGCGGTGGTAAGAAACATTAGGAAAGCGCTTAACGGTTAAAACAAAGAATGAGCATAATTGATATATTATTGCATATTGCGGCCGCAGTGCTGGGCTATGTTATAGGCTCGGTCAATGCGGCTGTAATTATTACCAAGTATATTTTGAAGAGCGACGTTAGAGAGCGCGGCAGCAAAAACGCGGGCGCGGCCAACGTTACGCGCGTGTTCGGCCCGGTTGCGGGCGGCTGCACGCTGCTGCTGGACATGGCAAAGGTTATGTTCGTAATGTGGCTGGGCGGCGTTATTGCCGGCGAAACCGGCACGGCCACGGCGGCGATAGCCTGCCTTACGGGGCATTGCTTCCCCATATTCTTCGGCTTTAAGGGCGGCAAGGCCGTTGCGGTAACGGCGGGCATAGGGCTTTATATGGACTGGCGGCTGTTCCTTATCTGCATAGGAATATATTTACTGGCGTTCCTTATAAAGAAAACCGCGTCCATAGCTTCGCTTTCTGGCGTAACGTTCATGCCGATAACAATGCTTGTGCTTGGCGGATTCAGCGCGAGCCAGTACGTTGTGGCGATAGCAGCCGTTGCGTTCGTATGGATAATGCACTGGCCCAATCTTGTGCGCCTTGCGCATCACGAGGAAAAAGCATTCGCCGTGAAAAAAGCGGGGAATGCCGCAAAGACGGAAAAGTAAACGAAGCAAAAATTGGGGGCGGGCAGGATGCCGCTCCTTTTTGTTGCAAAAAGCGGGAATATGCGATATCATTTGTACGCTACAATATAAGCAAGGAGAATCGCACAGATGAAACCACGCATAGGTATGCTCATAAGGATGAAAAGCGGGGATAACCATTACGTTATCGGGCAGAGTGACATAAACGCAGTGAAGAACGCGGGCGGGCTGCCCGTATTGATACCGGTTATGAGCTCAACGGAGAATATACCCGAACAGGTAGAAAACATAGATGCATTGTATATTCCCGGCGGGCCGGACATAAACACGCTGCTGTTCGGCGAAGAACCCATAATAGGCATGGGCGGCAGCCGCAGGAGCGACGATATATACGAAATGGAGATAATCCGCCAGGCTGCGGCTAAAAAACTGCCCATACTTGGCGTATGCCGCGGGGAGCAGGTCATAAACATTGCCTTCGGCGGCACGGTATATCAGGACATACCCGCGCAGTATCCAAACGCGCTCAGGCATCGTCAGCCGGACCCGGGCTGCGAAATGACGCACAGCGTTAAGGTTGAAAAGGGTACGGCGCTGTATGCGCTCTGCAACTGCGAACGGCTTGAGGTGAACTCGTTCCATCACGAGTCCGTGCGTGAGCCGGGCCGCGGCATAAAGGTGAGCGCCACCGCGCCCGACGGCATAATTGAGGCCATAGAAAGCGAGGACGGCCGCATAATGGGCACACAGTGGCACCCGGAGCTGCTTCAGCAGGAAGACGGCGTGCATACGGCCGTGTTCAAACGGCTGGTGGAGCTTGCGGGGAAGTAAAAGCGGGGAACAAACGGCAGGAGGGCATTGAAACAGCCATGCTTAACGACAAGGGATTTGACCTTTGGGCTGACGGATACGACAAAAGCGTCGGCATTTCCGATGAGGGAAACACATACCCGTTTGCGGGGTACAAGAAGGTGCTGGGCTATATTTTCCAAGCCGTAATGGAAAAACAAAGCCCAACCGTATTGGACATTGGCTTCGGAACAGGTACGCTGACAACTAAGCTTTATGAGAATGGCTGCTGTGTTTACGGGCAGGACTTTTCGGAAAGAATGATTGAGCTCGCGGCATCAAAAATGCCGAATGCGCATCTGTATCAAGGGGATTTTTCAAACGGACTGGTTGAGCCGCTGCGCAGCCAACGCTATGATTTTATTATAGCGACGTATTCCCTGCACCATCTAACCGATGAGCAAAAGCCCGTATTCATTAACACATTGCGCGGCTGCCTTAAACAGGACGGAAGGATTTTGATTGGCGATGTAGCCTTTGAAACACGCGATGAACTGGAAAAATGCAAGAAGAGCGCGGGCGATGAATGGGACAATGATGAAATCTATTTTGTGGCGGAAGAATTAAGGAAATACTTTCCCGAAATCTCATTTATGCCTGTATCGTACTGCGCAGGCATATTAACATTGCAACGGTAGAGTATTCAATAGCTTTGCAACACGCCCCGCCGATACTGCGGGGCATATTTACTTTTGGGGAAACACAAACTAAAGGCAGAAAACCGCAGTAGGCTTTCTGCCTTTTTAGATAAGCTTACATCAACTCTTTCGCCATCTGCTCAATCTGTGCTATGGATGCGCTCTTGAGGGCGGATTTGATGGTTACGGTGGTGGGTAGATAGGTTATATCCTTGCTCTTTTCAAGCATGGCGCGCATGACCTTGGCTGCCATGGGCGCCCACGCGCCGTTTTCTATAAAGCCCACGGTGCGGTTCTGATAGTTGCGCTCGGTAAGGTGCTCTATAAACGTGCGCATGAATGGGAATATGTCCGCGTTGTAGGTGGTTGTGGCAAGCACCAGCTTGCCGTAGCGGAACGCATCCTCAACGGCCTCCGCCATGTCGCTGCGGGCAAGGTCGCACAGAACCACCTTTTTGCAGCCAAGCTCGGTAAGCTTGTCGTTAAGGAGTTGAGCCGCGGCCTTGGTGTGGCCGTATACGGAGGTGTAGGCTATCATTACGCCCTCGCTTTCCGCGCGGTAGCTTGACCAAATATCGTAAAGGTTTATGTAGTGCGCAAGGTTATCCTTCAGCACGGGGCCGTGCAGCGGGCATATTATGGCAATGTCCAACGCCGCAGCCTTTTTGAGCAGCGCCTGCACCTGCGCGCCGTATTTGCCAACTATACCGATGTAATACCGCCTTGCCTCGCAGTCCCATTCTTCCTCAACGTCCAGCGCGCCAAACTTGCCGAAACCATCCGCGGAGAACAGCACCTTGTCCTTGGCGTCATAAGTTACCATAACCTCAGGCCAATGCACCATGGGCGCGAAAACGAACGTAAGCTGATGCGCGCCGAGGGAAAGGCTTTCGCCGTTGGCAACGGCAACCTTGTTTTCTTCCGGTATTGTAATGTCAAAAAAGTCCGCTATCATGGCGAAGGTTTTTGCGTTGCCTACTACCTTAACGTTGGGATACGCGGCAATGAAATTGACTATGTTTGCCGAATGGTCGGGCTCCATATGCTGCACCACAAGATAGTCCGGCTCGCGTCCGTTCAGCGCTTCCTTAACATTGGAAAGCCATTCTTCGCCGAAGTGCGCGTCCACCGTATCCATAACGGCTATGCGCTCATCCATAATTACATATGAGTTATACGCCATGCCGTTTGGAACGATATATTGCCCCTCAAACAGGTCAACGTCATGGTCGTTCACGCCAACGTATATTATGTCCTTGGTAATGCTGGAAATCATTTGTGTTCCTCCTTGTATATAAAGCTTATTTGTTGAAAATGTAGTCTATTATCCTAATATAAAGCGCGGGGAATACGCCGAAGCTGTACGGCACGTTCAGCCGCTCCGTGCTTTGGTGGAAATCCTTGCCCCAGCCGCCCAGCACTATGCCCGGCACATGCAGCGCCTTCAATGCCTGCATGGGGAAGCTGTATGTTATGTTCGCCCCGGCAAGGTTATTGAACAGCGCTTCGTGGTTCGCCTCCTCACTAAGGCCGGTATAGCTCATGTCCGAAAGGCCCATGTAATAATCCTTCAGCGCCAGCTTTTCGCCAAACTCCTTTTCGGCATAAGCTATTATGTTCTCCGCAGCGCAAAGCAGCTTATGCGCGTCCGCATCGGACGTATCCATATAAACGTCCGGATAATAGGGCGGTATGAACGCAATTATTATCGTGGGCCGCTTGTCGCTGTACTGCTCGTAAAGGCAGCGCACAAGCTCAATGCTTATGTCCTGCAATTCGGCCTTTTGCTCCGTAAGCGTGCGGGCAAGGGCGGCAAGGCGCGCGTCTATATCGCTTTGCTCTGCCTTAACGGCGGCGTAAAGCTCCGCGTAGGTAATAACGTTCGGCTCAAAGTCCCGCGTTGCGATGGGGCGGGGCATAAGCCGGGCATAGCGCTGCATATCCTGCCGCCGTTTTTCAAGCACGGCGGAAAACGCATCGTATGCCAATGCCTTCAACCGCTCCGTTATGCCCTCCGGGTCAAGGTCAAGTGTGAGCAAACTGTAATAAGATACCGCATACATGGGTATGGATACGGAGTAGTTGGCCTTGAGATCCTTCATTTTTAGACATACCGCCGGCGGGGTGCATTCGCCGCGCATATGCTCGCAGTAATCCGCATTCATGGCAAGGCGGGTGTATACGGCGGCGTTCAGGGCGTTTGCGTCAAGCCCTACGAAGGGCTCGTCCGCGTGGCAGCCCTTGCCCGCGCAAAAGAACAGCGGCATAACCTTGCCCGTTGCGCCGTAATGTATATAGCGCGTTGGGTCGTGTGCCATGTCGTCATTGAGATAGCATTCGCTCAGCAGCAGCGCGCGGTAATGTAAGTTTCGCTCGGCAGCAAGCTTATTTAAGAAAGGCGCGGCGGTGAGCATGCCTTCGGAGTTCGTTTCCTCTCCGCATACGGCAACATAGAGAAGATTCCCCTTCAATGCGGATATATCCTCGCCGTAGTGCCGCAAAAGCTCAATTATAAGCGCATGGCCGAATTTCATATCCGCGCTGCCGCGGCCGAAAAGCCAATCCCCGCTTTCGTAATCCTGCCTGCACTCTTCGCTCATGGGCAGTTCGCCTATGCGCGCGGTTATGGAGTCCATGTCGAATGCAATGTCCTTAAGCTGGGCGTATTCGTCCGCATCAACAACGTCGTAATGTCCGGTAAGTATTATCGTGTCTCCCGCGGCGCTGCCGCACATGAGCGCGGCCACAATATAGCGCCCAAGCGGGTCTCCGGCCACGGGAACGGTGAATATGTTTTCACTGTGCGCCTTGAAATAATCAAGCTCGTGAAGCATATCGAGTATAACTTCCGCGCCCTGTATCTCCTCCGCCGTGCCGGATATGCTTTTTGCCGCCATCAGGCGGGAAAGATTGCGCCGTATGTTAGCTTTGTCTATCATAGCATGCCGCTCCGTTTTTTCAGATTCATACATAATGATACAATAACCGCGCCCGAAAAGCTATACATAAAAAATAAAGGCCGAGCCCGATATGGGTTCAGCCCAATGCGCATATTATGCGTTACAGCATCAGCTTTTTGTATGATGCCGCCAGCTCCTCCAGCGCGCTGAAGAACGCCAGCGCCTCCGCGCGGCCCAGTCGTTCCCTGCGGGAAGCAAGCGGCTGAACGTAAGGATCGAATGCGGCTATGCCCTCGTTTGTCAGTTCCGCCATTACCTCTCGCACAAGCGCGGGGTCTTTCTTTATAACGGAACGATACTTATTCTGGTAGCGCAGCATGCTGCGCGTGTCCCCGTTGCCCATTGCAAGGGTGCAGCTGCGCACGCTTATGCCTTTTGCCCGCTGGGCAAGTATTGTGCGCAGCATTGCGCGCACCTCGTCCCGCTCAAACGGCACGAATGCCGCACTGCGGCAAAGCTCGCTTTCAACATCGCCCTGCTTTATGCGCTCGTAGTAATAATTGCGTATGCTGTTTGGCTTGCGTCCGGTTTGCGCCGCAACCTCCTCAAATACGCTTCTCAGCGCCCTACCGTCCTGCCGCGCGGACTGCGCCGCGCTCAGCAGCAGCCTATCCTCCTGCTGCGTCCAGCCGCCCTTTGCGGCGGTTTCGTATTTACAGCTTTCCATATATTTCTTCCCCCTGTTGGATTTTAACAGTATTATTGCCGATTATCACAATAATATACATATTCATGCACAGGGGAGGGTAGCACGCGCAAACCTCTGCGGCTCAATCTACTCTTACGCTTATTTCGCCCGTGGAGACGTGCTCCGTTGTCCCGTCGTCAAAGCGGACAACAAGGCGGCAGTCGTCGTCTATGGCAATGGCCTTTCCGTGCCGCGCGAGCGTGGGGGAGATAACGGATACGCTTTTGCCCGTAACCATGCTGCGCCGCCGGTATTCGTCAAGGAAACTGCGGGAATCAAGGTGGGCATAGTCGCTGAACAGTTCCTCTAAAAACGCCGCCGCAAGGGAGGTACGGAGCTCCTGCCTGTTACCATAAGGCAGCAGCGCACCCGCCACCGTGCTTATGTCTGCGGGGAAGCCGCCCAAAGGCTCTGTAATGTTCACGCCCGCGCCTATAACAACGTATTCACTGAGCGCATCTGCATCAAACGCGCTTTCGCACAGTATTCCGCACACCTTTTTGCCGCGCACGAATATGTCGTTCACCCATTTTATCACGGCGTCCGCATCCACCGTGCGCTCTATCGCCCGCGCCATTGCAACGGCAGTCATAGCCGTTACGAAAACCATGCTCTCGGCCTTCATGTGCGGCCGTATGAGCACGCTTATGTAAAGCCCTTCGGCATCGGAATAAAAGCTGCGCCCAAGCCGCCCGCGTCCCGCGCTTTGCCGCCGGGCTATTATAACGCGGCCCTCGGGCGCGCCCACGCGGGCAAGTTTTTTAAGGTATGTGTTGGTTGAATCAAGCTCGTCAAACAGCGTAATATCAAGCCTGCCGGCTAATTCCTTAGGGCAGATATCAAGTATGCCTTGGGCTGAAAAGCTGCTCATAGGTGCGTTTTGGCATACTTTTCGCGCTCATATTCCGGCACAAGGCTGCCGCCCGTTGCCCAGGCAATATGCACGGCGTTTTTCATGTTCAGCCCGTGCGCGCGCATGTACGCCTTCCCTTCTTCATAGGTATAAAGCCCGACAGGCCCCGCGAACGCCGCGCAGGCGGAGGGCTCCGCGAACAGCCCCTCGCTTTCTATCAGCGATCGCATGTAATCGAACAGCTTCGCATCATCCACCGTAACTTCACCGCTCAAAAGACCGCGCATTACCTTACCTACAAAGCCGGACGCTCTGCCGACAGCAAGCCCGTCCGCTTCCGTTTTGCCGCTGAGGCCGATGTCCTGCACGCATATTTTGTTATCAAGCCCCGTCGCCATGCCAAGCACCATGCACGGCGCAAGTGTGGGCTCAACGAAGAACACATGCGCATTGTCGCCGAATATGGTTTTCAGCCCGAATGCTACCCCGCCCGGGCCGCCGCCTACGCCGCAGGGAATGTATACGAACAGGGGATGCTGAGCATCTATGGTTACTCCTGCTGCGTCAAGCTGTGCCTTCAGCCGAACGGCTGCAACGCTGTATCCCATGAAAAGATCTACTGAGTTTTCATCGTCCACAAAATAGCTCATCGGATCCGCTGCGCTTGCGGCCCTGCCGCGCTCCACGGCGGCGGAATAGTCCGAAGGGTACTCTATAACCGTAACGCCCTTCTGCCTGAGCAGCGCCTTCTTCCATTCGCGTGCGTCCGCGCTCATGTGTACCGTTGTGCGGAAGCCGAGCGCTGCGCTCATAACGCCTATGGAAAGGCCAAGGTTGCCCGTTGACGCCACCTGCACGGAGTATTGCGAAAAGAACTTAGTAAACCGTTCCTCCGCAAGCACGGCGTAATTGTCGCTTTCGTTAAGCAGCCCCGCATCTATTGCAAGGGCTTCGGCGTGCTTCAGTACCTCATATATGCCGCCGCGCGCCTTTATGGAGCCGGATATGGGCAGATCGCAGTCCCGCTTAACATACAGCGTGCCTTCTATCGGCGCGCCGTATTCGTGATGCAGCCGCCAAAGCATTGCCGGCGTTTCCGTAAGCGGGGATTCTATCAGCCCACCCGACGCCGCAGTCTGCGGGAATTTAAGCATAATGTATGGCGCAAAGCGTTTAAGCCGCGCTTCCGCCTCCGCCGTGTCGCTGCGGGTTATGTCAAGCCTGCTCAGCGCGTCTTTAGCCGCAGTAAGGTTGGGGTTTATCCATAGCATCGGCTGAGCCTTGCTAAGCTTTTCTATAATTGGGTTTGTTATGTTTTCCATATGTTGCTCCTTGCTGTATGGTTTTAGGTTAGAATAAAAGCTGTCCCCGTTTACGGGGAAAATGTCGCGGCGCAGCCGTGACGAAAGGGGAACTGCTCAAAGATGCCAAGTGTCGTGAGATGTTCCCCCTCAGTCTGTTCGCTATCGCTCACAGCCAGCTCCCCGGCCGGGGAGCCTTTTGGTTTTATGTTAAGCCAAAGTGTTCTTCTGCCGTTTTCAGCGTGCGTTCAACTGTGCTTGACGCATCGCGCTCAATGTAAAAACAGCCGCTGCGCTTTATGCTGTCGTATACCGCGCAATTGAGCCGCTCAAGCACGGCGTTGCAGCGCCGCTTTGCCGCAGTGGGATCGGATGCGCTGCTTATGAAGCGCGTGAAGCCCTCGTGATCCGGCCTGCCGCAGTAATCGTCTATCAGGTTTTTAGGCTCCTTTATAAGGAACAGCACCCGTTCCGGTTCGGTAAGCGCTTTAATTTGCTCCGGCGTGAAATGGGCGTCGCACACCGCTTTGCGCTTTTCGCTCAGGCGGATAAGGTCAAGCAGAATAAAGCCGAGCTGTTCGCGGTTGTTGCCCTCAAGCCAGCTTAGATATTCTTCCTCGCTCCTGCCGAAGAACTCGTCCGCCGATGCAAAGCGCCTGTTCATAGACGGCTGAGCAACGGGATCGGACAGCGCTATATGCTCATCGAAGCGCGCGTCGGCATCATAGAGCAAAAAGCCGTGCTTTTCGGCCAGCGCGCGGCTTAGCGTGCTTTTGCCGCCGCATGCCGTGCCGCATACGAAATAGACGTTTTTCAGATATTGTTTAAGTATGTTATCCTGAATGTTCATGATGATTCTCCTATCGAATAAAGTATGTTTTGCCATCCTTGCGGCGCAAGACCGTTTACCGATAGTCCTGCGCCCATCACGCCATCCTTAATTTGATGTAGCTTAGCATATGCTGCTCCTTTGGTTGTGGTCCTTTATTGGCGAGTGTTGACTCCCTCAATGAGGAAGCCTTTTGAGCGCTGCACAAACTCCCATATTGAGCCTGCCCTGAAAGGGGAGGTGGGTTTTGCGAAGCAAAAGCCGGAGGGGTTGTAACGGAATTGCACTTATTTACGTCAACCCCTCAGTCAGCTTCGCTGACAGCTCCCCGTCCGGGGAGCCTTTTGGCGTTGCAGAACTCCGCCCCAAAAGCTGTCCCCGCAAGCGGGGAAAGTGGTACGGAGTGCCGAAAGGGGTGAAGCTAAAAGCCGCCAAGCGCCGCGGCTATTCTCCCGCGGACAATCCGCAGATGGAGAAAGTGTACGCTTTCATAAGCTGATTACCCGTTTTCCAGCCCATCCAGCGCCTCCTGCGCCTGTTCCCATTGGGAATAGAGCTTGTCGAGCTGCGCCTTCTTTTCGTCTATGGTGCGGCTGAGTTCCGCCGCCTTAACGTAATTGGTGGCAACTTCGGGGCTTGCCAGCTTTTCTTCAAGCCTGCTCAGCTCCTCCTCCGCCGCGTTGACCCTGTCCTCCGCGCGCCTTAATTCCCCGCTTGCGCGGTTTATGGCGCTTTGGCGTTCGCGCTTTGCGCGGTAATCCTCGCCCGCCTGCGAACGCTGCGCGGGCTTTTCGGCGGCCGCCTTCGCTTCGCGCTCCTGCTTGGCGGCAATGTAGTCCGCGTAGCCGCCAATGTAGCTTTCTATGCCGCTTTCCGTCATGCTCAGTACCCTGTCCGCAAGCCGCTCAACAAGATAACGGTCGTGCGTAACGATGAGCATAGTGCCTTCGTATTCTTCAAGCGCGCCTTCAAGCGCCTCCCGCGAATCTATGTCCAGATGGTTCGTTGGTTCGTCCAGCAGCAAAAGGTTGGATCCGCTCAGCATCAGTTTTAATAGCTTCACCCGCGCCACCTCGCCGCCGGAAAGCTTTTCAAGCGGCTTGAACACATCGTCCCCGCGGAAAAGGAACGCCGCCAGCGCGCAGCGTATCTCCGTATCGCTCATGCGGGGATAGCTGTTGCGTATTTCCTCTATCGCCGTAACCTCTCCGCTAAGCCCCGCGGCGTTCTGCTCGTAATAACCCGGGTGCACGTTCGCGCCAAGGTAATATGAGCCAGCATCCGGCTTAAGCTTGCCCATAAGTATTTTAAGCAGCGTTGTTTTGCCGCAGCCGTTCGGCCCAAGCAGGAATACACGTTCGCCCTTTTTGATAAGCAAATCCGCATTGCAAAAAACGCTTTTGTCAAACCGCTTCGCTAAGCCCTTTGCAACAACCACGTCGTTGCCGCTTACCGCATCGGCATGGAAGCGGAAATGTATGCTGTCCGTATTCCGTTCCGGCGCAACAAGCGTTGCGCGCAGCTTATCGGCCTGCTTCTGCTTGCTGGCGGCGGTTATAAAATTGTGCTCCTGCCCCCAGCGGCGCTGCTGCTCCACTATGCCCTCTATGCGGCGTATCTCCTTCTGCGTATTTACGTAGCGGCGGCGCTGCATCTCCTGCTCGTCCGCCATCAGCTCGCGGTGGCGGGTGTAATTGCCCTCGCTTACAAAAAAGCGGGTGTTCTTTATTTCCATTGTGCGGCGCGTTACCGCGTCCAGAAAATATCTGTCGTGCGATATTACTATGAACGCGCCTTGATAAGCTTTAAGAAAGTCCTCAAGCCATGCTATCGAGTCCATGTCCAGATGGTTTGTGGGCTCGTCCAGCAGCAGTAATTGCGCCCCGCTTAAAAGCACCTTTGCAAGCTGCGCCTTGTTGCGCTGCCCGCCGCTCATGTCCCCAAGGCGCTTTGTAAGCTCCTCTTCGGTGAACCCAAGGCCCATTAGCGCGGAGCGGGTGCGGCTTCGGTATGTCATGCCGCCGTTGAACTCATATTCTTCCCTCAGCGCATGCTGGCGCTTTATAAGCGTATTCAGCCGCTCTCCTTCGGCACTGGCAAGTTCCGCATCAACCCGCTTCAGCTCCTCCTCCGCGTCCATAAGCGGCCGGAAGGCTTCAAGTGTTGCGTCGTATACGGTTTGGTTGGTGTCCGCAATGGTCTGGGTCATGCTCATTATGCGGGCGTTTTTCGCGCGGAAAAGCTCGCCCGCGTCGTAACCTTCCTCCCCGAGCAGTATGCGGAACAGCGTGGTTTTGCCGCAGCCGTTCACACCGACTAAGCCAACCCTGTCCTTTTCGCCTATTTCAAAGGAAACGCCGTCAAAAAGCAGCCTTTCCACAAATTCCTTTTTTAAGTCGTGTGCCGATATTATTGGCATAATGCCTTTTCTTCTCCTGTGCTTTAATGTTATGGGTGCAGCAGCCAAATGCCGCGCCCTTTTTTGCGGGCGTATTCAACGGTGTTCTTCGTTCCGCCCGGACGGTGGTCGTATATGGCAATCAAAAGCCCGCTTGAATCAACCATGTATGCGTTGCGGCGCATGTATGCATACGGCGTGTAGCTTTCCGCGCACACGGTTGCCTTGTCCGCGCGCAGCACTATCGTATCGAACCGCTCCCTAAGCTCCCCCCTAAGGTTCATGTTGAACGTTGGGAATGGCAGCGCAAGCTCAAGCGTTATGTCCGTATGAGTTCGCTTTAATTCCAACACCGCCTCCGCTGCGTACATATCCGCGCCCAGCGCCCCGCCGGCGATAAAGTGCGTGTATCCGCAGCCGTATGCCTGAAGTATCATTTTGCGAAGCTCCGCCTTCAGCACGAAACAACGCATGTCTGCTTCGTTATATCCCCACGGCAGCTTTTCCGGCCTGTGTCCCGTGAAGCAGGCCGTGCTTTCCCGCGGCATATCAATAGCGGTTATGGACCTTTTCCGCAAAGCCCATAAAGTCCTTAAGCTCTATTACGTCCCCGCCGTCCAGCACCATTTTGCCCGTGAAGCGGCCGAATACCTGATGCTGATCGCTTTCGATTATAAGCGCGCTGGTGCGCGCCGCGCGGTCTATAACGGGCACGAAGTCCATTTCAAAGCGCCCGTCGTCGCTTGTGAATGTCCAGGGCTTGGTGTAGCTGTCCGCAGGTATATTGAAGCTGACCTTGGAAAGCTTGTGCGCCGTGCCGTCGTATATTATCATGTTCTCGCTTGCGGCGGAAGTGTCGCCGAAGCCATAGCCTATGTTGAACCCAACGCGGTGCCCGTTCACCGTTCCGTTGCCGTTGCCCCAGTACCATGTGTTGTCGTATGTCCAAACGCCGCGGCCCCAGTCCAGCGTTGCAAAGCTGTCCTCTTCGCTGAAATCATATGTTTCCCCACCAAGGCGCATGAAGCCGTTTGCACGCATGCAGTTTATTTTCTGGTTATAATAAAACGCCTTCGGCTTTTCAAACGGGGTGGCTATTACCATGCTGTGCTGCGGCTCATCGGTCAGCGTCAGCTCCGCTTCAAGCGTTTCATCCCGCAAGAATTTATGGAATACGCAGCTTATGTGCCGCACGCCGTTCGCTGCTTCAAAGCGCATATTCACGCGGCTGTCGGTATAGCTTGTAACGCCCGCGGCAGAGGTTTCGGGCAGCTTGTATTTGCCCATGGGGAACGCCGTCATTACGGACGTGGTCTGCTCCCACGGCTTTTCAAAATCCAGCACGCTTGCGGATATCAGCCCCATGTAGCCGTTGTCCGCAATGGTCAGCGCCAGCGCGAAGCGGTCGTTTGAAATAAGATAGTAGTCCCATTCCTTTATGCGGATGGGATGCGCCTTTATATCCGCGCGGGAATACCGGCTTATGAGCGAGCGCGCCCAGCCCGGCTCTGCAATGTTTCCGTTCTTATCCAGTAACGCCGCGCTTTTTACTATCTCGTGCTGCATGGGCAATACCTCCGTAAGTGCATGTATTACATGTAGTATAAGTATAAGCGTTTTTCCCCGCCATAGCAACGGGAGAGGGGACAAATTTGTTAACAAACCATGTCCTTCTCGACAAATAGTGCCATAAAGGCTATAATTTAGCTATGGAAAAGAAATGGCAGAAGCGGCGCGAAAGAAGCGCGCGCATAAAATTGTTCTTCAAGCGGGTCAGGCTGCCCCTGTTAACGGTGGGCGGCACGTTCCTGACCGCGTTCATAATCATCCCTCTTGCCCTTGGCGCATACGAAGCACGGGCGGAAAGCATAGAGGTCACGGCGCCGAATAAGCAGGCGCAGCCTTCCGCGCAGGTGGGCGATATTCAGATAGCTACGCCCGAGCCGGTGATGACGGCGGAGCCGCTCCCGACCGAAAGTACGGAGGGCTTTACGGCCCCTACCGACGCGCCCGATGATATGCAGCAGTATGCCCCGCTTGTGTTTGAGCAGCGGGACGAAGCCGTGCGCGCATTGCAGCAGCGGCTTATGGATCTATATTACATGGGCAGCGATGAAACAACCGATTACTACGGTCCCGTTACGCGGGATGCGGTCATGAGCTTCCAGCGGGCGCACCATTTGAAGGAGACGGGCGATGCGGACGAGCAGACGCAGCAGATACTTTTCAGCTCCGCCGCGCAAAGCTACATAATCAATCAGGGCTGCTCGGGGGAGGACGTGCTTACCCTCCAGCACGAGCTGAAGGAGCTTGGCTATTACGGGGACAAGCTTAACGGCTATTTCGGCACGGCTACCGGCCGCGCAACAGCCGCATTCCAGAAAAAGAACAAGCTTGAAATAACCGGCGAGGCGGATTATTTTACGCTGGAGCTGCTGTATTCCCCCAAGGCGAAGCCGCTCATTGACCCAACGCCCACGCCCACGCCTACACCAACGCCTAAGCCCACCAAAACGCCTAAGCCGACAAAAACGCCCAAGCCCGGCAAGACTACCGCGCCGGACGCCACAAGCAGCGCCACCGTACTGGAAAGCAGCGCCCCAACTTCCGCGCCCACGTCCGCGCCCTCCACACCCGCGCCAAATTACGGCGGCGGAGTATCGGACTTCATAGCCCTTGCAAAGCAGCAGATAGGCGTGCGCTACGTACTCGGCGGCAAAGGGCCGGATAAGTTCGATTGCTCCGGCTTTGTGTATTACTGCTTAAAGCCCCTTGGCAAGATGACGCGCTATTATAACTCCGCCGGTATGGGGCAGATTGATTCCTGGCCCACGGTTTACGGCAAGGAGAATTTGCAGCCGGGAGATTTGATATTCTATAAATCCGAAGGCTCGGATACGCGCATAACCCACGTTGCCATATGGCTTGGCGGCGGCAAGCTTATACACGCATCGGCAAGCGAAGGCTGCGTATGCATAACAAGCTGGGGCGGCTGGAGCGACCGTAACTTCCTTTACGGCAAAAGGGTATTTTAATATTTATTTTTATAAAAGGAACGGTATCAAAGCATGAAGAAGTTTTTTGAAGAATTCAAGGCGTTTGCCATAAAGGGCAACGCGATGGACTTAGCAGTCGGCATGATGGTCGGCGCGGCGTTCACAAGCATTGTAAATTCCCTTGTGAATAACATCATCTCCCCGCTGATTGGCCTGCTTGTTAAGGTGGACTTTTCCGACCTTGTGCTGAAAATAGGCGAGGTGGAGGTTCAGTACGGCGCGTTCATAATGGCTATAATCAATTTCCTCATTGTTGCGCTTGTGCTTTTCTTCGTGGTCAAGGCCATGAATATGCTCAAGGGTATAGGCAAAAAGCCCGTTGCGGAACCCCCGGCCGCGCCCACGACCAAGGTTTGCCCCTTCTGCAAAAGCGAAATCGCCATCGACGCCACCCGCTGCCCGCATTGCACCAGCGAGTTGGATAAATAATTTATTCCTATGTAAAGCAAAAGCCTCCGTTCGGCTATCCGTCCGGAGACTTGTTTTTTATTCCGCTTTTTCCTTCCAGTATTCAAGCTTGGGCAGCATTTCGCCCATGTATTGGCGCACGCGCTCCTCGGGCCATTCTTCGCTTGCCATGTGGTTCACGCAGAAATCTATGAGCGTGTTCATGTCAAGATATTTGAACTTGCCGTCATTATAGCACCATTTGCAGTATTTTTCGTTTATGTCCCCGTCAACCTCGCGGCTCATGAGCGAATCCTCAAGCGGCATGCCGCAGCATTGGCAAACAAGCTTCTGCGGGGAGCCGAGCAGCGTGTTTATGGACACGTCAAAAAACCGCGAAAGCAGCTTCAGCGTATCCGTATTGGGCACGGTTTCGCCATTCTCCCAGCGGGACACGGCCTGCCGCGTTACGAATAGCTTCTGCGCCAACTCATCCTGAGAAAGTCCGTTTTTCGTCCTCAGTTCATATAAAATATTACCTGTTTCCATGTTTATCGCCTCCATACGGCATTACTATATCATTAAAATCGCCCGCGGTAAAGCAACGCGCTGTTGCGCCGATAATACTGCCGCGCAATGCGCAATCCATGCGCCGTAGAATTGGTGCGCACTCCGTTCTGCATTTGTTTGTAGAATTGTTTTTGTATACTAAAATAAGTTAAATTGAATATATTACAAATTATGTTGCTATTGCGTTAACTATCGGTTATAATAAAGTATCGATATTCCTATCACTATATCTAATAAAAGGAGGAACACCGACCAATGAAGCTGAAACGAACATTTATCTCCATTGTGGCGCTTATGCTTGCCGTGTGCCTTATGCCTACGGCGCTTGCGGCCACATGGTATCTTGAGGATGGCGACATAACCGTTATTGCAAACGAAAACGGCCAATCCGTTAAGCAGGGCAGTAACAGCGCCGTTGCGGATAGCGACACTGTTATCACCCAGCGGGACAGCGAGAAAGCGACGGACAATATCATAACCGTTTCCACGGAAGGGGACGCGAAAGCGAACATAACGATAAAGGATATAAACATCGCTTCCGGTGCGGACAGCGCAATAGACGTCGGCGATTCCAACCTTAACCTTACGGTTGAAGGGGAAAACAAGCTGAATGCCGATGGCGACAGCGCTGCGCTGCGCGTGTCCTCCGGCGATTTAACAATAGACGGCATGGGTTCGCTCACCGCGGAGCATAACGGCAGGGAAGGCATATTGCAGGACTCCGCTAAAATAGGCAGCAACGCGGGCGAGGATATGTCCGGCAATATACACATTACCGGCGATGTTACCGTTACGACCGGCGGCAATAATTCGGTCTATCACGACAGCGGAGTACCAGGGGATGAATCATTCGGAACGCTTTCCGGCGGCGCGGGCATAGGCGCGGGCGCAATAACGGAGGACGAGAACAGGAACGCCCAGGGCGGCAACATGAGCGGCACCATCACCATAGACGGCAACGCCACGGTCAACGCATCCGCCGGCAACAAATACGGCGCGGGCATAGGCACAGGCCGCGTAAGAACATGGCGCAGCCCATGGATGAACCTTGATGATGGCGGCGATATGAGCGGCACCATCACCATAGGCGGCAACGCCAAAGTTACCGCAAAGTCCGAAGGGAATGCCGCGGGCATGGGTACCGGCGGCGAAGGCGAGATGAGCGGCACCATAAACATAGGCGATAATGCAAGCGTTAACGCGGACAGCACCGGCAGCGGCGCGGGTATAGGCAACGGCCTTTGGGGCGGCATGAGCGGCACCATAAACATAGACGGCAACGCCGACGTTACCGCCACCAGCAATAGCGGCGCGGGCATAGGCAGCGGCAATGATTCCGACGTTACAAAAACCGGCACAATAAATATAGGCGGCAACGCAAAGGTGTTCGCGTTTTCGAAGTATGATGGCGCGGGCATAGGCGGCGGCAACGAGGGAAACATGAACGGCACCATAAACATTCGCGGCAACGCGAAGGTCATTGCCGCAAGCGGACGCAAAGGCGCAGGCATAGGCGCGGGCGATGAAGAGAATCTGAACGGTACCGTGACCATAACCGATAATGCAGACGTTACCGCGGTAAGCGGAAAGAACGGCGCAGGCATAGGCAGCGGCTGTGAAGCATCCTTCAAAGGGACAATAATAATCAGCGGCAACGCCAAAGTTACAGCGCGTACGGGCGTAAGCGAATATGACGGCAACCTATATACCTTTGCGGCGGCGCTCGGCGCGACGGATGACTATGTTTTCAACGGCAATATAATGATACTTGGCAACGCAAAGCTTACCACGGGCGTAGTGGAAAAGAACAGCGTTACGCGCGAAAACCCGCTGGGCAAGCTGCTTGAGAATATGAAAGGCTATATCGGCAGCGACTGCAACAGGGTCGAGCATTACGGCCATGTGTTCATAAGCGACACGGCAACCATCAACGGCATTTCCGGCACGGATAAAACCACGCTGAACGGATATATCAACGGCGGCAACGGTACGGATATAATCCCCGCGCAGGTGGAGGTTCTGCCCAACGGCGACATAAACCTTATAACAGAGCGCGACGGCATAACCGTGTCCGATACCATGTTCAACGGCAGCACAGCCTTCCCCACGGAACCGGGCGAATACATAATAACCAAGGTAGTTACCGTGAACGGCAAGGATATAACGGTTCCCCTGGGAACGCTTATAATCCCCGAACCCGAACCCGCTCCCCAGCCCGAGCCTATGGCGCACCATACGCGCATACAGCTTTACCGCGTTGCCGATAAGCAGGGCAGGAGCATTGCCTATAAAGCCGTGCAGAAGGGCGGCGTGCTCACCATTATGACTGATGAAAAGGAAGCCCAGCTTATAATAGAGCGCGGCGGACTGTTTGCGCTCAGCAGGCAGGGCATTACCAAGATTGTGTTCGTTACCGCGTCCAAGAAGAGCGCTATAAGCGTCGGCGCGGCAATGGAAAAGGGCAGCGGCGAATTTGTGCTGCTGCACGGCTCCCGCAAAGTGAAGCTCACCATAGCGGGCGCAGCCGTGGACGCGGACGGCATACTTATTAAGGAATAAAGCGCATATACCTTCCCCCAACGAATGGGCTGGCTGCACCGCGGCCGGCCCGTTTTAATATATTTTCTGCGGCTATTGATTATCAGGCAGATTGTAGGTAATATAATACCTGTACGGTTTGGATTATTTGTTATCGGAAGGAGAGATGTTTATGACTAAGTTATTCGAAATACTCGGCACGTTTTTTGCAGGCACAACGCTTATTGTTTATATTTGCATATTTCTGGGGAAAATACTGGAGGTTACGCTCTGTACCCTTAGAATAGTGCTCATAAACCGCGGCGAACGCGCGATAGGCGCGCTGCTTGCGCTGATAGAGATTACGCTTTGGCTCATAATAGCGGGCAACGTGCTGAGCAATTATCAAAGCGACCCATGGAAAATGGTTGCCTACGCGCTTGCGTATTCATTGGGCAACTACGCGGGAAGCTGGCTTGAGGAAAGGCTTGCCTTCGGCCTATGCTCCATACAGTGCGTTGTTATGGAGGCGGAAACGGCGGATAAAATAGGCGATGCGCTCCGTGCGCACGGGTTCGGATTGAGCGAGATGAAGGTTCAGGGCAGGGACGATACCGATAGATATATGCTCATGTCAACCCTGCGCCGCAAGCTTGCGCCCGAGGCCATGGATATAATCAATTCCGTTGCGCCCAATGCTGTAATAACCGTGAGCGATGTTAAAAGCCTGCGCGGCGGATATATGCGCCAAAGCGCGGGCCGCAGGTCAAGGAATGGGAAATAAAGAGCTGTTCGGCATAAAAAGCACAATGCTGCGCCCCGTATGCGGGCGCTGCTTTTATATTGTGCTTTTCCTGCGCGGTATGCGTGGTGTATAATAGAATAAGTTTATGCGAAAATATGGAGGTATTACCATGAGCGAATGTATGCTTGCAACGCAGAGCGATGCGCCGGTGCGCCTTGCCGCGGCATCGCCGGAAATAGTATTGGGAGACCCCAAGGCCAACGCTGCTGCCGCAATAAGCGCCATACGCCGCGCGGAGAAGGCGGAGGCGGACTATCTTGTGCTGCCGGAGCTTTTCCTTTGCGGGGCAACGCTTGGCTCCCTTATGGAGCATCCGCTCATGCTCAACGCCTGCCGCGAAGCGCTCGGCGCCGTGGCGGAGGCCACTAAGCATACCTGGCTTTTTGTTAGCATAGGCCTGCCGTATATGGTTGATGGCCGCGTGCGCAGCTGCATTGCGCTGCTCAGGGGCGGCAGGATATATGCCGTTATACCCGCTTTCCGCGGCGCGGCAAATCCGTTCGGCTTTGCGCCTGCCGTTCCGCGCGGGGCGGCGTCCCTGTCCACACTAACGCCAATACCGCGCCTGAGCGTGGGCTTCGCGGGGCAGATATTTGCCAAGGGAGAGCCGAGGGAGGGGCACATCATGCTGCTTTCCGGCGCAATAAACGCCACGGCAAAAAGCTACGGCGCGGTCAGGAGCAGCCTTGCCGCATACAGCGCGCGCACGGGCATGGCCGCCGCAATGGCGCTGCCATCCCGCGGGGAAAGCACAACGGCGTTTGTGTTCGATGGGTACTGCGCAATAGCCGCAAACGGCGAAATACTGGCCGAATCCGAGCCACTTTCGCGCGATGCGTTCGTTTATGCGGACGTGTGCATAGATAAGCTGAGCGCCTTTGAACCGTTTACCGAGGCGGAGGAGGAAGGCTACGTTTCAAACGACCCTGATAAGGCTCAGGCGCAGCTCAGGCGGCTTTTCGCGCTGCAAAGGGCGGCGCTTGTGCGCAGGGCGGAGCATATTCATGCAAAGGGCTTTGTTATAGGCGTAAGCGGGGGGCTGGACAGCGCGCTTGCGCTGCTGGTGGCGTGCGCGGCGGCGGACGAAATGGGAATAGGCCGCGGCATGATAACCGGCGTATCCATGCCGGGCTTCGGCACAACGAGCCGCACCAAGAACAACAGCCGCGCCCTTGTTGAAGCGCTTGGCTGCAAATATAGGGAAATATCCGTTGCGGCGGCCTGCCGCGAGCATTTTGCAAATATAGGCCACGACGAGCGCAACCACAACTCCGTTTACGAAAACGCGCAGGCGCGCGAACGCACCAAGATACTGCTTTCCATTGCCAATGAGGAAGGGCTGCTGGACGTCGGTACCGGCGATTTGAGCGAGGCCGCGCTCGGCTGGACCACCTTCGGCGGGGATCACCTGGCGCAATACGGCGTGAATGCATCGGTACCAAAGACGATAATACGCCGCGTGGTGGCGGCGGTGGGCGCGGACTTCGGCGCGGATGCGGACGCAATACTGCGCGATATTCTGACCACGCCCGTAAGCCCCGAGCTTCTGCCCGCAAACGGCGGGGAGATAAGCCAAAAGACGGAGGAGCTGGTGGGCAGCTATGAACTGCACGATCTGTTCTTATACTATTTCCTTAAAGGCAAGGGACCGAAGGAGCTTTACGACATTGCCCTCGGCACGCTGGACTTTGGGGAGGAGGAAGTGTACCGCACGCTCGGCACGTTCCTGAGAAGGTTCTTCTCACAGCAGTTCAAGCGCAACTGCGCGCCGGAAGCGCCGCTTGTTTGCCTGTCGATAGCGCCAAGCGTATGGAACATGCCAAGCGACATGGCAAGCGCAGCATTCATGGCGGAATACGAGCGGATAAAGAGAAGGCAAAGCTGACGCGATGGAAATAATTGACGACCTTCAGCGGGATGGGCTTGTTATCGTGCGCTCCGATTCCCGCTTTGCATACGGGCATGACGCGGTGCTGCTGACTGACTTTGTGCGCGCGCATGCCGGCGAACGGTATTTGGACATTGGCACGGGCACGGGCATACTGGCGATACTTACATACGCCAAATGCGGCGTAAGCTTTGTTGCGGCGGATATTGACGGCGAATGCGTGCGCATGGCTAAACGGAGCGTGGAGCTGAACAAGCTTGGGGAGCACATAAGCGTTGAACAATGCGACGCGCGGACGCTTACGGAAGCGGAGTTCGGCAGGTTCGACGGGGCGGTGTGCAACCCGCCGTATTTTTCAGGCGGTACAAAAAGCCCCAATCAAAGCCGCGCAACAAGCGCGTTTGACGACACGCTGAATATATACGAAGCGGCGCAGTGCGCAAAGCGCGTTGTTAAGCAGGGCGGGCGGTTTTTTGTGTGTTATCCCGCCAAATACATTCAGCAGCTCTGCACGGCGATGCAGCAGGCGGATTTTGCCATAAAGCGGCTTTGCCTTGTGCAGTCCCGCGCGGATAAGGCGCCGTATCTGGCGCTGGCGGAGGGGCGAAAGGGCGGCGGCGCCGGAACGGAGCTGAGCCGCATTATACTGGAGGAACAGCAATGAGCGATATTGAAACAACGGTGCAGCTTGAACCCATGCTGTATCTTTGCGCAACGCCGATAGGCAATCTATCGGACATTACGCTGCGCACGATAGACACGCTGAAGGGCGTGAGCGCCGTATACTGCGAGGATACGCGAAGAACGCGGGAGCTGATGACGCATCTTGGAATAAAAAAGCCGCTTATCGCCTGCCATGAGCATAACGAAAGGCAGCGCGCGGAGGAGATTGCCGAGCGCGTACTTTCGGGCGAGGCGATAGCTTTTGTGAGCGACGCGGGGATGCCCGGAATAAGCGACCCGGGGGAAGCGTTGGTTGCGGGATGCATTGCGGCGGGGGCTAAATACACCGTGCTGCCCGGGGCAAGCGCGCCGCTTACGGCGCTGGTAATGAGCGGGCTGCCCACAAGGAACGCCTGCTTCGTGGGCTTTTTGCCGCGGGACGGTAAAAAGCGGCGCGAGGCCATAGCCGAAATCGGCGCGCACAAAGGCACGCTGATATTCTATGAAAGCCCCTTGCGCATAGCCGCAACGGCAAAGGAGCTTGCCGCCCTGCTTGGGGACAGGCAATGCGCGCTGGTGCGGGAACTGACAAAGAAATTCGAGCAGGTGGTGCGCTGCACGCTGAGCGAACTTGCGGACATGTATGCCGATACGCCGCCAAAGGGCGAATGCGTGCTGCTTGTTGCAGGGGCAGAGGAGCGGGGCGAAAACGCAGCGGAGAGGGCGGAGAATATGGCGCGGGAGCTTATTGAGCGCGGGGTAAGCGTTAAGGACGCAGCGAAGCAGATAAGCGCCCTGTGCGACATTGCACGCAACGAAGCATATGCCATTGCGGGCAGGATAAAGAACGAAGAATAATGAATAAGGAGATATAACCATGCAGAACACCGTGAAGCAATACAAGGCCATATTGGCAAAGCGCAACGCACTCAGCCACGCGATGGGCGTGCTCAGCTACGACAGCGAAACCGCAATGCCCAAAAACGGCGCGCCGCACATGGCGGAGACTATGGCAATATTGAGCGAGGAAAGCTACAAATTGCAGGTGAATGAAGAGGTGCGCGGCTTGCTCAACAAGCTGAACGCCAACAGCGAAAGCCTGGACGAGATAACAAGGAGAGAGGTCGAGGAGGAGCTCAAGCAGCTCAAGAAGCTTGAAAACGTGCCTATTGAGGAATACGCGGCGTATTCGCGGCTGATAAGCGAAGCAAGCGTTAAATGGCGCGAGGCTAAGCAGACCAACGATTATCCGCTTTTTAAGCCCTATCTTGAAAGGATAATAGCCGCGCAGAAGTCCCTTATGGCGCATATGTACCCCGGTAAGGACACATACGACGCGCTGCTGGAGGAGTTCTCGGAGGGTCTTAGCGTTGAAATGCTTGACCCCTTCTTTGCAAACGTAAAGGCGAAGCTTGTGCCGGTAATACACGCCGTTTGCCAATCGGGCAATCAGGCGGATGATTCCCTGCTCCATCGTCCGTTCCCGATAGAGGGGCAGCGCAGACTATCCTCCTTTGTTATGGATTTCCTCGGCATAGACCGAGACAGCTGCGTTATAGGGGAGGTGGAACATCCCTTCACAACCGAATTCAACAAGCACGATGTGCGCCTTACCACGCATTACCACGAGGACGATGTGCTTTCAAACATGTTCAGCGTTGCGCATGAGGGCGGGCATTGCCTGTATGAACTGAACATGGGCGATGAGCTTATCGGCTCTCCCCTTTCCGGCGGGGCCACAATGACGCTGCACGAAAGCCAATCCCGCCTGTTTGAAAACATGATCTGCCGCAGCCGCGAATTTATAGCCCTGCTCTATCCCAAAATGAAGGAGATATTCCCGGAGCAGATGCAGGGCGTAAGCGAAGAAATGCTCTACCGCGCGGCCAACAAGTCCATGCCCAGCCTTATCCGCACGGAGGCGGACGAGCTTACCTATCCGCTGCACATAATGGTGCGCTACGAGATAGAGAAAAAGCTTATTGCTGGGACGCTGAGCGTTGATGAGCTTCCCGCGGAATGGAACCGGCTTTATAAGGAATACCTTGGCGTGGACGTGCCGGACGATACGCACGGCGTATTGCAGGACAGCCATTGGTCAGGCGGCATGATAGGGTATTTCCCATCATACTGCGTGGGCAGCGCGTATTCCGCGCAGATATATCACAATATCTCTAAGGAGATGGACATCGGCAGGATAGTCGCTGCGGGCGGCGTGAAGCCCATTGTTGAATGGCTCACGGCGCGGCTGTACCGCTTCGGCAGGCTCAAGCCCACGGCGGAGCTTACGCGGAACGTGCTTTGCGGCGAATTTGACCCCGCGTATTACACGGATTACCTTACGGCAAAGTTTAGAGAGCTTTATAAGCTTTAATGCCGCCAAAGGCGCAGGAAAGGAGCCACGCTTGGCACGATTTGTTACGCAGTCCGCCCATGCGGGCGTTACGGCGATAGATAACGCATTTATAATAGACTATATGCCCACCGCGCCCGATGGGGCTGTTAAGGCATACATATACGGGCTGATGGCCGCAGGCCGCGGCGATGCGCCGGACATTGCGGACGCATTGGGCATGGATGATGCTCAGCTTTGCGATGCGTTTGCGTATTGGCAGCGGCTGGGCTTGGTGCGCATAGCGAGCGGGGAGCCGCTTATAGTGGAGTTCCTGAAAACCGAATCCATTGCCCCTGCCGAGCGCACGCGGCGCTATGCTTCGCTTATAGAGCGGCTGAGCAAGGCCGTGCCCGGGCGCGTGTTCACGGGGAGCGAGCTGAGCGCGATATGCGACTGGATAGAGGTTTTCGGCTTCAGCGAGGAAACGGCGGCGCTTGTGGTGAGCGACTGCGCACGGCGGCGCGGCAGCAAGGTTAAGCTTTGGCAGATGAATGCGGAGGCAAAGGCATGGGCGGACGCAAACGTTTCCACGATAGAGAGCGCGAACGAATACATAGCCCGCAGAGATGAGCGCATTGCGGGCGCACAGAAGATACTTTCTCGCTGGAAGCTGAGGCGCGCCGCAACGGAGGACGAGCTTGCCCTTTACGCCAAATGGAAAGAGGAATGGGGCATGAGCGACGAGGTGATATCCCTTGCCCTTGGGGAGCTGACAAGCGCGGCGCAGCCCAGCTTTAAGTACCTTGACACGGTGCTTTCCACCTTCCGCTCAAACGGGGCCGTAACGCCGGAGGCCATAGCTGCGCTTAGGCGTGAGCGGGACGCCAGCCGAGAGCTTGCGCGCATGATGCTTGCCCGTGCGGGCATAAATCGCGCTCCTACAGCCGCACAGCAGGACGATGCGGACATGTGGCGCACGCGCATGAACATTGCGCCGGAGCTGCTTCTGCTTTGCGCGGAAAGCTGCCGCGCGAGCGACAAGCCCTGGGCGGCAATAAAGCGCACCGTCGCCCGCTGGCATGAGCAGGGCATAAGTGACCTTGACTCCGCAAGGCAGGATATTGAGCAGCACGCCAATTCCGCCGCCAAGCTCCGCAGCCGCGGCCGCGCGCTAAGCCACGCCAGCCGCACATATACCGACCAAGACCTCAGCGCCATGGGCGTGGAGCTGCTGGAGTAAGGATGATAAGAACGGTTAAATGAATTTACCCCCCTGCACACTATCGTCACTTGCGTCACATCGTCACAAACAGGCTAATTATCTACGTTTTTTGTGTGACGCAAGGTGTGACGATAAATTCTGCGTCACACGGCGGGCTGACGCATGCGGTGAAATCCGTTCTTCGAAAGGCTCCCTTTTACGGGGAGTTGGCACGGCGTAAGCCGTGACTGAGGGGTTGTAACAAACAAAGAGCTGTAAGCTGCTTTATAACCCCTCCGGCTCACTACGTTCGCCACCTCCCCTTTCAGGGCAGGCTAACTCCCTCCGTCAATTCGCTGACGCTCATTGCCACCTCCCTCAAAGATGGAGGCTTAACGTAAGAGTTTGGACATAGGCCAAAAGGCTCCCTCTTAGAGGGAGCTGGCGAGCCGAAGGCGAGACTGAGGGAGTGTAAAGGCGTGCTCCCACGCTCAGGTGAAAGCTACCGCCTTCACTATATACTGCTCCTCTATACCCATCTTTGTTAATTCTTAGTCACTACTGTACATAAGACAGCACAGCTGTAACAGGTGATTCGGCCTTTCAGACCTCATGTAATGCCTGCGGCATAAAGGCGCCACCGCTTGCGGGGGAGCTGTCTGTGAGCGATAGCGAAACAGACTGAGGGGGAACACCTCGCAGCACTCGCCCGCTTCGAGTTATTCCCCTTTCGACTGCTCATTACATTCGCAGCCACGAACGCTGGTTGGAATATGGTCGTCTTGCTACGCTGCCGCTTGCAATACTCCCTATTCCGCCCGATTCTCCCCTCGCTGCATCGCC